>ENA-OWNT01000145-OWNT01000145.1-seawater-metagenome-genome-assembly--contig:-NODE-145-length-208384-cov-7.096670_pt1 | contig 208384 bp, 113 predicted proteins | sample MGYA00238136_ERZ651165 | MGnify/ENA primary metagenome ERZ651165 (study PRJEB26861, sample SAMN08777766) | seawater metagenome | isolation source: coastal seawater | place: USA: Florida | collected...
CGATGCCCAGGACACTGTTCAGTTCTTGAGCGGCGGTGCCGACGTGACGACCATCACCATCTCTGCATCTGACGACCTTTGCGTGTGCCATTACCTATTCAATAGATTGAGACAAACGACTACCGCGAGCAGCAAAAACGAGTCGGTGAAATTTTGATGTTGGCCGAGCTGTACAACACCGCAATCGTGCGGTCACAATGCATATTCGATGTGTTGAACCAACTTCTCAATTATGGCCATGAACTTCCTCGGGATCTGATGAACCCACGGTAGGTGGCGAATGTTGTATTTGTCATTTTTCGGTGGTTTTCTTCCTCGTTTCCGAACTGACCGTCATTTTCTTTCTTTTCAGGTATCGTGTTGCTGGAGTAGTTGTTCACCATCCCATGGTATTATCGGAGGTTGACAAGCCTGACGACCCGTTTCGAGTCAAACTTGTATGTCTTCTGGTGGAAACCAGTAGCCGAACCCTTTTGCGGCATCGTAACGCCAAAAACCTGCGGCAGTTCCTAGTGTTATTCTCCCGCTATGTGCACTGCAAGAGTGTGTTGTCTATTGAAACTCGTTTTCATTTGGAAGACATGATGAAGTCCGTCGCCAAGGACCCCATCAAGTATACGCATCCGAAGGATTTGCAAGAAGCGCAGGCAGCAGCCAAGGTGGTGGAGGCACGCCTGTACGAAGCTGATTGCCAACGACTGGAGAAGTTGCATGGTATTCACTCTCCCACCACAAACGGCAGTCTGGCTGCCATCGCAGAAGACGAAGATGAGGAAGTGGAGGAAGATGATGACGATCGGTCCCAATCGGGTGACGATGATGATTCAAACGACGACGATGAGGACGATGATGATGAAGACGGAGAGTCCAAAGGGCTTCTTGTGAGCATGCTAACCCTTGATTTGGAAAATGTGTTTGTGAGAAACGGAATTAATACCGGTAATGCCTGGGCCATGCTATTAGTGGCTATGACCATTATTGGTTCGGCCTGTTTCCTATTGGTGCACTCTTGTGAGATGCTTGGTGATGCCCTCGGCATTCCAATTTACTTTATAGCAGTAATTCTGGCTTCGGCAGCCACAAGTGTACCAGATACCATTTTGTCAATGAAAGATGCCCAAAAAGGCAATTATGACGATGCAGTATCTAATGCCTTAGGAAGTAACATTTTTGACGTGTGTTTCGCGCTGGGTTTCCCATTGTTCATTTTCACACTGATTTACGGACCCATAACCATGTCTCCTGAAACGGTGATCAACATTGCCGAACTCAGGATCCTGTTACTCATACTTACATTGTTTGCATTCTTTATCTACATTGGAGGCAAGAGTATGGGCAGGTTGAGTGCCTTCCTTTTATTGCTTATCTACTTTGTATTTACCATGTACATACTGGGTAGAGCGGTAGACTCCTCAGCAGCTAATGAGGTAAGTATTTGGTTGCGAAACATTAACGACATAATTGATAGCCTGAGGTTCTGGAAGTGACTCGGAACTTGGTAAGTCAGTTATGGAATGGTTTAAGAAAAGCATCTTAATTAGCCAGAATGGAGTATTAAGGTCTTTTTTGATGGACCTATCATTGCGAATTGGGTAGCCTACGGGTTCTTTTGGAAACAAGACCTGTTACTTGGTGCAGTCCCAAAGAAGTCTTCTCCTGTGATGCCTGCTTACAACTGTGCCCTACTATTCATACTATAGATTGAGGCAATAGTCTACCACCAGTTTCTACGCTTCATGGCGATAATACTTGCAATGAAAATAACCAACATAAGGCCTAGAATGTAGAAATAACCGTTTTTCACTTCAAGTTCAGGCATGTAATGGAAGTTCATGCCATAAAGTCCCACTATAAAGGTGAGAGGAATGAATATGGCTGAAATAACGGTAAGCGTTTTTACAATATCATTGGTTTGATTGGTGAGGTTGGCAAAGTTGAGATCCATGAGATAGTTTAACATGTCTCTAAACTCATCGAAGAATTGCAGTACGTGTTCCAGTTGGTCTTTTGTGTCATCGAAATAATGCCTCCATTTAGTATTGATCAGGGTATTTTCTGACCTACGTATTTTGGACAGCACATCACGTAAAGGCAATACCCAACGACGCAGTTGAATGATTTTCTTTCTCAGTTCAATTATATCATTTGTATAATCTCGCTTTTGATCCTCAAGCATTCCAAACTCCAATTCCTCAATGCCTTCTCTTACGTGCTCAAATACTGAGAAATAGCAATCTATTACAGTATCAATGAGTTGGCTATAAAGGTAGTCTGCAGTTCTGGAACGAATCCGTCCAATTTTCCTATCGAGTCGGCGTCTAAGTTCGTTGAACACATCTCCTGATTTTTCTTGAAAGCAGAGTACGAAGTTCTTTCCAAGTACCATGCTAATGTGCTCCTGAACCATTTTGTCGTTGCGCAGACTAATCATCTTCATGGCAATAAAGTACCGTGTTTCAAAGTCGTCTACCTTAGGTAGTTGCTCTACATTTACAATATCCTCCTGTAGCAGTGAATGTATGTCAAACTGGTTACAAAACTCTTCAACAGCGTCTGTATGGTTAATACCTACCACGTCTAGCCAGTGTACAAAGCCCTCTTCCAAGACCTTTGGTACATCTGTAACCCTTTTATACTGTGCCTTATGCAGTTGCTTTTCATTGTACCAAATGTGATCAACTCGGAATGCTTCCGCCTGACTGCCTGTATAGTCTACGGAACCTGGGAGTTTGCCTGCTTTTGCAGCCAGGCGTTTTAGAGATGTATCCTTATTTCTTACAAAGGGATTGCTTACATGTACTTTCATGTGCTCTGAATTATCGCAAAGTACTAAGTAGAAGTAATTCGACTCTAGAGGGACCAATTCTTACTTCAGTGAAGTTGAAATTTTAAAATACTTCCACTGAAAAAGACAAGCTCTTGCTTTCAGAAGGGGATAGCGTAATGGCACATTCTTTTTCATGGAATTCACCGGTAAAGCCTTCATTGTCTGCACAGCCCATCCAGGGCTCTAAACATACGTATTTGGCACCTGGTTTGGCCCAAATACCCAAGTAAGGCCAGTCTTTATAGGTAAACCTGAGACCGTGTGAATGCTGGTTTGATTTAAGCTGAACGGAAGAGGACAAAAGGTTTTTAAACACAAGGGCGTCTTCATTAAAAAGATCAGCCGTGATTGGAAGCTTTTTTTGACCTTTTAGTACAGAACGGGTAAACCCACTAAAGAGTCCATCGCTGTTGAGCAGGTGTTTGCTGGCATATTCTTCCTTGTCAAACTCCAGGTAGTAGTCAGCAATGTTTTCACATTCAAAGTGCGCTATGGCAAAGGCCGGATGTCCACCCAAAGTAAAAGGCATGGGCTCCTTACCAAGATTGCGTACTTCAAATGAGTTGACGAGAGTGGTTTCTACAAGTTCATAACCCACACACAAGCTGAACTCAAAAGGATAAAGGGACTTTGTACTTTTAGAAGCCTTCAGCTCAAAAGTGGCAGATGTAGCAGTATGTTCAATCAACTGAGTAAGACTCGTTCTGAAGAAACCATGGCGGCTCATGGCATAAGTTTCTCCATTAAACAGGGTTTTACCTTCATTCAGCTCGCCTACTATAGGAAACAGAATAGGCGCATGTTTAGCCCATATCTCAGAATCGGCCTGCCACATATGCTCAATGCCGGTTTCTTTATTCACTAGCGAACACAGCTCCGCCCCGAGCGGTTTTATGCACGCTCTTAGATGTTCGTTTTCCAGTACTTGCATGGCTCCTTACACTTTCGTTCAAATGTAGAGTTTAGAGTTGTAGCCACTAAGCTCCAATACATGCCCATGCCTACTTTTGCAGCATGATCAATATTGGCAATTTAACCCTTGCCTTTGGCGGCAGTGTATTGTTTGAAAACGTTACCCTGTTCATCGACAAAAAGGACAAACTGGGTTTGGTAGGACGCAATGGTGCGGGTAAATCATCATTGTTTAAACTCATACTAAACGAGTACCATGCAGAAGGGGATTTGAGTATACAACCCGGTACCACCATAGGCCACCTTAAGCAGGAGTTGAAGCCAATGGAAGGGCTTACCGTTTTTGAAGAAGCTAAAACGGCCTTTGAAGAGATTGCCAGGATTGAAGCCCGCATTGAGCAAATTAATGATGAACTGGTTTCACGAACCGATTATGAAAGCGAGGGCTACCTTAACCTATGCGATGACCTGGCGCAGGCAGAAGAGCGCTTTGCTTTATTGGGAGGTGATCAAAGGGAAAAGAACATTGGGCAAGTATTGAGGGGCCTTGGCTTTAAAGACAGTGATTTTGGCCGAGAGATTTCAGAGTTTAGCGGGGGTTGGCAAATGCGTGTGGAATTGGCCAAAATTCTCTTGCGAAAGCCCGATTTGGTTTTGCTCGATGAGCCGACCAACCACTTGGATATTGATTCTATTCAATGGCTGGAGAAGTTTTTGAAGAACTACCATGGAGCTGTGGTTCTTATTTCTCACGACAGACAATTTCTGGATACCATTACCAATAGAACTGTAGAGATTTCCAATAAGAAGTTTTATGACTATCCGGTAGCATACACCAAGTACAAGGTGCAAAGAGCCGAACGCATGGCGCAATTAATTGCTGCTGCTGAAAACCAGGCACGCGAAATTGCACAAACCGAGCGTTTCATAGAACGATTTAGGGCCCAAGCCACCAAGGCGCGACAGGTGCAGAGTAAGGTGAAACTACTTGAAAAGGTAGAGCGCATAGAAGTGGATACTGAGGAAAATATTGCCATGAGCTTTTATTTTCCACCCGCACCTAGAGCAGGTACACTGTTGTTTACAGCGGAAGATTTAGCCAAGTCCTATGGAGAGAAGCGTGTTTTTGATGGAGCCAATTTTGAGATTGAAAGAGGCGACCGCATAGCCTTTGTAGGAAGAAACGGAATGGGTAAGTCTACACTGAGTAAAATTCTAATGGACTTATTGGAACATGAAGGACATTTGAAAAGGGGACATAATGTAATCACCGGCTATTTTGCACAAGACAATATTCAATCGCTAAACCCTAAGAAAACGGCTTTTGAAATTATTGACGATCATGCTACAGGCGATATGCGAACCAAGGTGCGAAACCTGTTGGGAGCCTTCCTCTTTAGTGGAGAGGATGCTGATAAGAAAGTATCGGTGCTCTCAGGTGGTGAAAAATCGCGTTTATCACTGGCCAAACTGTTACTGGAGAAGTACAACTTTCTAATACTGGATGAGCCTACCAACCACTTGGATATGCAGAGCAAGGATATTCTAAAGGAAGCTTTGCTCAAGTTTGATGGTACCTATGTGGTAGTGTCGCACGACAGGGAGTTTTTAAGAGGCCTGGCTACCAAAGTGTTTGAGTTTGCCGATGGAAACATAAAAGTGCACCTGGGTGGGATTGATGAATACCTCGATGCCAAGGAAGCCGATAGCATAGACGATACTCTGGTAAGATCAAAATCAGAAAAGGGAAATAAGAAAAGTGCAGGTGAATCGTCGAAACTCAGCTACGCACAACGCAAGGAACTTAACAAGCAAAAGAATAAGCTGGAGAAAAGACTGAAGCAGCTTGAAGAGGATATTGAAATGCACGAGCAAATGCAAAAGGACATTGAAACGAATATGAATCAACCCGACTTTGCCGGCAATCCTGATAGTGAGAAGATTTTTGCGAACTACGAAAAGCTCAAAAAGAAGGTGGCGGGATTCTATGAAGAATGGGAAACAGTAAGCGAGGAGTTGAGCGAAATGGATTAGTGCGACAGGAAGGGGCAGTAGCGCAGCAAGCGAACTTTGCCCTCTTTAGTTTCTTTAGGAAAAGTTTTAGGGTATGGAGTGAACCAGTCTGGTACTGTATTGTTTGCTAAGACATGATTTCGGGAATAGAGTGAGACCTTAAAAGATGCTTGTACCACTCCACAGTGGTAGGCACTTTTTCCGAAGTAACAGTAGAGTCCCAGACTTATTGGTTGAGTGAGAGGGGAAGCAAATTGCTTCCCCTTTTTTATAGCAAAGGGCAGTATTTTGCAGCGAAATACTGAACTATGAGAAGCCACGAAATTGACTACCATATATACGGAGATGACATGCAAGCTGTAGAAGTAGAGCTTGATAGAGGGGAAACTGTTATAGCTGAGGCGGGGGCCATGAATTGGATGGACGACGGAATAAGTTTTGAAGCCAAAATGGGCGATGGCTCGGAGGCCAATCAAGGCTTTTTTGGAAAACTGAAATCAGCAGGGGCCCGCATGCTTACAGGTGAGTCTTTGTTTATGACGCATTTTACCAATACAGGCGGCGGCAAAAGGAGAGTTGCGTTTTCTGCACCCTATCCAGGTAAAATTATGCCGGTTGATTTGGGTCGTGTAGGAGGTGAGCTCATTTGTCAAAACGATGCCTTTTTATGTGCGGCAATGGGAACTAAGGTATCTGTAAGGCTCAATAAACGCTTGGGAAGTGGCTTGTTTGGAGGAGAAGGGTTCATCTTACAATCTCTGCAGGGAGATGGAATGGCTTTTCTTCATGCAGGAGGTACCATTGTGCAAAAGGAGCTCAATGGCCAAACCCTCAAAGTAGATACAGGTTGTGTGGTGGGTTTTTCAGCCGGGATAGATTTTGACATAGAAAGAGCAGGTAGCTTGAAGTCAATGTTTTTTGGCGGAGAGGGTCTGTTTCTGGCCACTCTTAGAGGTCATGGAAGAGTGTATTTGCAGTCATTGCCTTTCTCAAGGTTGGCGCAGCGCATTGTGCGTATGGTACCCCGATCAAACGATCGAGGGTGAGTCCCGGTCCAATTTCAAGACTAGCGTTTGTACTGCTCTTATGGGGTATTACTACGAGTTGTGAAAAGGGAGATGAAAACCCTGAGCCAGAGACACCTGAACAGAATACAGAAATTTGGAACCTGGAGGAAAGGGGTGTTCCTAAGTTTTTAGAGGTATATATTCAGCCTGAAGAGATCAACAGAATATCAAAGTTTAGATCAGGTGTAGGGCATGACTACTCTGATGACTTTGAGAGCTGTAGAAGTATGAAACACTATTTCGATGTGCCGCAGCATACGGAAATACGATCGCCGGTAAAAGGAGAGCTAGTATGGATGCAAAAAGAATGGGCTGGGCACAAGCTGGCTATTCGAAGTACAGAGTATCCGGCTTTTGTAATTGAACTGTTTCATGTAACGTTGGAAGGTACTTTGGAGGTTGGAGCGCTTATTGAAGCCGGCCAATTGCTGGGCCATCACGCTTCGGGCAATACGGCCAGTGATATAGCGGTGATGGTGCAAACTGATAAGGACGGGCCTAATGAAAACACCTTGCCACGAAGTAATGGGATAAAGCTGATATCCTACTTTGACTGTATAAACAACCAGGCCATGGAAGCATTCCATACCGGATTTAGAGATGGAGTAGGCAGAGAGGGGTTTATAATTTCAAAAGAAAGCAGGGATTCAGAAAGGTTTGACTGTGAGAATGACTGGCAGTTTGGCGGACAACGTTCGCAATATTGGGTAGTACGCAACTAATATTGTTGGAGTACATAATAATGGTATGGCACAAGGATTGTGATGATACCCAACAATTTGAAAGTCGCTTTCGTAGTATTAGGTTAATGAAGTGGAGGCTCTGCAAAGAAACATTGGCACCTGACAGAATATATTGGCAACAATGAGGCAATGTTTTCAGGTCTTCTGCTGCGTATAATTCATCAAAACACATGATACTATGAAAATGAAATTTTACCTACTTGCATTATGCATGCTGTTTGGATTGGCCAGGCAATCAAAGGCCTGTCTTGATCCGGATACCACCGTAATCATCACTGTGAACTACGATACACTGGCCACAGTGCCATGTCCTACCGCTAATGAAATGGAGATGAGAATCTCAAATATCAGGCTAATGAGTGAAGCGCCCAATAAGGTCTGCGCCTGTGCTTTTGCCAGTATTTCCGATTTGTTTAGTGATTTGCAATACATTGCTTTTGTTGACTCAGGAACCAATACACCTTATCAGGGATTTGCATCGTTCGATGCAAATGCCAAGTCGAGTGCTGCCTGGCAAGGCAAGCATAGTAGTTCAGGCTCCTGGAAAGGCTTTGTAGCCAAAGTGGTCAACTCAGGTTTGAAAGTAGATGATCCGGTGGAGCTTATTGTCAGAGCAAAAACTCCGAGCAATACACCTGTGGTCTTCAATGATTCATTGTGTACCGACGATCTTCAGGAGAAGATTCAACAGAGTGTGTTGGGCACCGATGAATGGGATCCTGTAAACGAGGACCTGAAGGATGCCCACCAAGTGGTGCGCAGTATGAACAGGAGCATTGCCTTCACTGAAAAGAAGAAAGCGCATTTTACAGAACTTGATGACGAGATTCTTACAGCGATTAGTATTCGCAAAGACGCTCCTGTTTGGTTATTCAATAAGAACGAAGTAAGTGTATACCCTAATCCTTCAGAAGGGCTCCTGAGTCTGAATCTGCGTCTGAAAGATGAAGCAGATTTGCAGGTAGAATGGATGGATTTGGCAGGAAGGAAACAGCTTATTCAAAGCTCACGGGAGTTTGCCTCTGGTACTCATGAAGTAAAGCTGGATTTGTTGAATCACGGCATTCAAGGCGCTGGCTTTTTGAAAGTAACCATTGGCGGTGAAGTACATATAAGAAAGGTCTTGCTGCTGTAAGATACCATGGAGCCGACTTCGTTTTCGTCAGGGCAAACGAGGTCGGTTTTTTTTGAAACAGCATGGTTTATAAAATAAACTACTTTATATTTGACCCAGAATCGGAGTAATCTGGTTTCTTTTTAATGATGAACTTTATAAAATAAACCAGATTACACTAAATATACTAACATGGAACACTCAGAAATGACGGAAAAACAAAGCCTGGCACTCATTACATCCATGATTCAGGAGGCAAAGGGAAATATTGGAGATAATAGCATTTTCTATTTGCTTTGGGGCTGGCTTACCATACTAGCCAGTGTTGTTCAATTTGTTTGTTTTCAAATAGACTTTGAGTACTACTACATTGGTTGGGTTGTACTCATGCCTTTGGGAGGTATAGCTTCAGCATTTTTGGGTGCACGTCAAAAGAAGAAAGGAGCTACAGGCCCTCTGGCAAGTACAATGAAATATTTGTGGGGAGCTACTACTCTTTGCATACTGTTGTTTATTGCCAATGGCTTTGCCATGGGGTGGAGCAGTGCTTATATGGCGCTCACCGCTGTTATTGGCTTGGCTACCTTTGTATCTGGAAGTATTTTGAAATTTACCCCACTTAAAATAGGTGCCTGGTTTGCCTGGGCCATGGCAGGAGTATCTCTGTACGTCCCTTTTGAATACGCGTCATTACTCATTGCCGCCACTATGGTGGTGTCCTATCTAATTCCTGGCTATTTGTTAAAGAGAGCCCATGCGTAAAAAGCTCGACCCACTACTTCACAATGAACTAAGGCTGGCAATTATGTCTTTACTCATCAGCCTGAAAAGTGCTGATTTTCCTTACATCAAAGAGAAGACAGAGGCAACAGCAGGCAACCTGAGCGTACAGGTACAAAAGCTTAAAGATGCCGGTTACATAGAAGTGGAGAAGGGGTATAAGGACAACTATCCTCAAACCACCTGTACCATCACCGCACAAGGCATTGCGGCCTTTGAAGCGTATGTAAATACCTTGAAAGACTATTTAGGTGGTAGCATATAGTGTGAAGGATTAAGACAAAACACATTGCCCGTACTGACACATGCAAGTCGCTACCTACGGTTACCAGTTACTCCGGTATCATTACCCATCGAGCGTTTTGTCCTGTAAAACCGCTTACAAAAGTGGCGTCAATCAAGTCCTCCTTAAATTCATCGAGTGTAAAGGTTTGCGTAAAGGATTTTGATTTGTCCCAAAGAATTTTTGTTTCGTCTTCAATGAATTCCCAGGTGCCAATGTAGCCAGTACTAAGGGTATAACTTCCATCTGCCCGTATATCAAACTTCAAACCCTTAGAGCTTCCATCAGGAGTGGTGCCGTTTACATAGGCTTCGTCAACAATCCATTTTTTAGCGAGAATTTCAGTGTTGGTTTTCTTCGGGTCCTCTTTTGTGGTGTCTGTATTTGTAGTATCTGCTACTTCCTCGGGCTTTTCATCCTGGTCGTCTGGTTTGTTGCATGACATTACTGAGAAAAATAGTGCGGATAAAAGCAGGGGAATTAAGGTCTTTTTCATGATTTAGGAATCTATGGTTCCGCCTTGATACGCAGGTAGTAGTCGGTGAGTTGCGGCCTAAATCTCAAAACATTCTCAAATCTTGAGAGCGTATAAAGTAGTTCGTAATCAAGGAAATGCCCTACTGAGTGACGCGTAGCGTAGTATCGAAGTAGGGTTGTAATGTAGTGTGCCGTTCTCGCCTTCGATACGTCTTGTCTTCGCTCTATTGAGCTTCGTCAATCCACTCAGTCGTTCACTAGTTTTTGCCTTGTTTGTAGTCAGAGTAATGCCCCACTGAGTGGCACGCAGTGCTGTATCGAAGTGGGGTGTAATGCAGTGTGGTTCTCGCCTTCGATACGTCTTGCCTTCGCTCTATCGAGCTTCGTCAATCCACTCAGTCGGTCACTCATTTTTGCCTTGTCTGTAACCCGGATAATGCCCTACTGAGTGACGCGTAGCGTAGTATCGAAGTGGGGTTTAATGTAGTGTGCCGTTCTCGCCTTCGCTTTATCGAGCTTTGTCAACCCACTCAGTCGGTCACTAGTTTTTGCCTTGTTCGTAATCAGCGCAATGCCCCACTGAATGGCGCGCAGCGTTGTATCGAAGTGGGGGAGTCTTATCTTTACATTATCTCTTAAATGGTTGCCCGCATGCGGCTCTATTACGTCTATATTCTTAAGTGCTCAGATGATAGTTATTATGTTGGAATGACGAACGACATAATTCGTAGGCTGGGGGAGCATCAATCAGGAAGTAATATGAATTCGTATACTTATTCTCGCCGGCCAGTAGAGTTGGTGTTTTCAACGGTATTCCAAGATGCACGAAGAGCTCTTGACAAGGAGAAGCAAATAAAGGGTTGGAGTAGGAAGAAGAAAGAAGCTTTAATAAATGAGCACTGGAGCGATTTAGTGCAGCTTTCTAAGAAAAAATTTAGTCAAAAATAATCAGCGCAATGCCCCACTGAGTAACGCGTAGTGTTTTATCGAAGTGGGGTTGTAATGCAGCGTGCCGTTCCCACCTTCGATACGTCTTGTCTTCGCTCTATTGAGCTTCGTCAATCCACTCAGTCGGTCACTAGTTTTTGCCTTGTTCGCAGTCAGCGCAATGCCCTACTGAGTGACGCGTAGCGTTTTATCGAAGTAGGGTTTAATGTAGTGTGCCGTTCTCGCCTTCGATACGTCTTGTCTTCACTCTATCGAGCTTTGGCAATCCACTCAGTCGGTCACTAGTTTTCACCTTGTTCGTATTCAACGCAATGCCCCACTGAGTGGTGCGAAGCACTGTATCGAAGTGGGGTTTAGTGCAGTATGGTTCTCACCTTCGATACGTCTTGTCTTCGCTCTATCGAGCTTTGGCAAATTCTCAGTCGTTCACTCATTTTTGCTTGCTTGTAATCAAGGTAACGCCCCACTGAGTGGCGCGAAGCGTTTTATCGAAGTGGGGTTTAATGTAGGTTGTCGTTCCCGCCTTCGATACGTCTTGCCTTCGCTCTATCGAGCTTCGCCAATCCACTCAGTCGGCCACTAAGATTGTACGTTGAAATTCAAGCGGGACCAAGACTATAAAACATGGAAAGAGATTCTTCGTCCACCTTCAAGGGCCAGTATATAAGGGCCAGGGGCCAGGCTAGCAATGGACAGCGTTCCATTGTCAAGGCGTAACTCTTGGTGAAGCTTTCCTGTAATGTCCAGTATTCTGGCGTTTTCAGGTTCCACTAAGCCCACTATCTGTATCTCACCATAAGCAGGATTTGGGAACAGTTGCACCTTATTTACTTCTGTACGTTCTGGCAAGCCAATGACTAATTTCTTTCCCCATTCCAGATTGCCTTTTTTGAAATAAGTAGGCAACAAGAAGTAAGGATCTGTTTCTGATTCAAGGCTTATGTAGTGGTATGAGCCAGCTCCCGAAATGTAAAGGCGTTTGTCAAAGTCCCATCCATAAGAAACTGCCGCTTCTACATAGGGTACTTTGTATTGCGAAGCAGAGTCTACCAAGGCATAAACTATAATAGAGTCAGGGCCACCTTGTTGTACAGAGTCAGGCTTGGTGAATAAGGTATTGGGAAGCGCTTCAAAGACGAAGTTTTCGCTGTAATTGTATTCTCTTGAAATAGTTTTACGCGTTACCGTGCGTTCCGTAGTAGGGTTGGGTCCGCTAAGTTCACATACCACTTCCTTTACACGCTGCATGGTATAGGTAACCCTATTGCCATCAGCGCTCACTACCTTATCAGTAATAGTGTCTATATAATTTGTGGTACAGGCTGCCAGCCCTTTTGAACTCGTTTTATGGAAAATATCGCCCTTATCAAAGTCGTTCACCATTCTAAAGGTTAAACGCCTGTCTTCAGTTCTTCCATAGGTCTGTACCTCATTGGTATTAATGGGATACAAGTTGGGTGTACTCCAAAGACCATTGTTCTTGCTAAGTACTATTTGCTGTCCGTTAGAGAGTTGAATAAGCTTAACAGAATCCTGCAGTCCTTTAATCTTGGCCGTAAACATGCTAATAACACTGGCCGTTACCTTTTTGCGTGCGTTCAAAGTCCATTTGTTTCCAGTAACCGCCAATGGTTTTATGAGCAATGAATCGCCATTAGTACTGTCTTTTAGCCAGGTATTGCCATTGCTATTTACCACCATAATTCTTCCTACCAGAGTAGATGAGCCTCCCTTATCAGACCATATGGTACCCAGCAAGTCCGCTTCATCAGGAGCCGAAGGGCTCAATGTATATACCCAGTCAGTGCCGCGTTTATTGGTGGTAACTATTTCAAAACCAATATTCTTTCCATTGGTATTTCTAAAGAACAAAGGTTCGTTAACAGGTATAAGTTGCCAGTTTTGAGATATAGCGGTACTGGTGCAAAGAACCACTAGGAAGAAAGAACATAGTAGAGCCTTCATGGTATTCAGTTGCGGTTAATCAATGATACGAAATAATACACCCTAGCGTTGGGGATAGGGATTTTTAGGGAAAATGGTGCTAAGTGAGGCCAGTGCTTAAAGACCTGTGCAACATGCACACATTTGTAAACCTTGGAAGTGCAACATCAAATACCCTTTCTTTGCCATAAATTATTTCTATGAAAGCCATTCTTTGTTTTTCTGTGTTGCTTAGCCTCTTTACCAGCTGCACCATTACACAGGGTTATGAGTTTAATGAAGATTTTTCAGGTGTTTCTTATATAGAGATTGATGCCAGCGCCATGATGAGTTTAATGGGCGATGGAGATGAAGTAAGCGACCCGTTTAGCGAAGCCATGGATAGTATTAACATAGACTCTCTAATTGAAGCAACCAATGCCAAACCCGGTATTCAGAATGCTTCCATGCAAAATGAAAACGGTGTTTTCCGATTTTCTTATGACTTTGACAATTTGGAGAGCCTTAACATCATGACTGAATCAGAAGACGTTACCGAATACTTTGGAGGTTCAGGTAAAAGGAAGACAAGTACCACCAGGTTTAGCCAGAAGAGCAATAAGTTTCGCTATGCGGTACCTGAAGTGGAGGCCATTGAAGACACATTAATGGCCGGAATGGAAGGAATGGGAGATATGATGAAGTACCAATTGAAAATGACCTTCGCCAAACCAGTAAAGAAGCTCAGCAACGAGGAGTACATTGTATCATCCGATCAAAAGAGCCTTACTTTCAGCACTTCTATTCCAGAGTTTCTTGACGGTAATACCGGCGCCGTGGACATAAAGTTTTGAGCAATAGCGGCCCTATCTGCTAATGATAAAACGAGAATGCCCACCACCCTCTAATTTTATGGTATAGATTCCATTGCTCAGGTCTTGTGTATTTACAAAACCGTTTCCTACTTGTGTTTGTAGAATATTTTTCCCATTCATATCCATGATGCTCACATGAGTATGGTTTGCTATTCCTTTCAGAAAGATTCTGTCCTGGGCAGGACATGGAAAAATTCGTATTTCATCAGGTTCAGGGATGTTCGGCATACCAATAATCAGAAACTGCCCCCACTCTTTTGTGCCCTTTTTAAAGTAGGATAAGGAGTGATGGGTAACACCGTTTTCTGATTCAGGAGATGAATAGTAGTAGGCTCCGGCCCCGGCATAGTAACTGCGATTAAAGGGGCTCCAACTGATCTCCTGAAAGTTCTTTATGAATCCCGTTTTGTAGGCACTGCTGGAGTCATAGCAAGTGAAAAAAGAAAAACTCGATGGTCCACCCGGATTAGGATACAATATCCCTGGATAGCCTTCCACCACCAGTTTGTTTTCATAATTGAATTCCCAGGTAACGGTTTCATGGTGAAGTGTCGTGAGTTCCGGAAAATAGGAATTGCGTTCTCTCAAGCGTTTTACAGTATAAGTCACTTTTGTACTATCTGGAGAAACCACCTTTTTCAATACGGTGTCAATGTATTTACCGCCGTACAAGGCATCATATGAATAGGTGGAATGAAAGATGTCTCCCACATGCAAGTTGTTTACCTGCCTAAAGGTGAATCTTGGATCTCCAGTTCTCGTATACTCCTTTGCTTTTTCATTGCCGGCTGTAAAAAGATTGCTGGTGGCCATGAGTCCGTGGTTTTTACTCAAAACCATGTTTAGCGTGTGCTTGTCTGTCTTTAGGCTTATCTCCTTGAATGAATCGGCAATGCCATCTAAGCTGCCGAAATACAATCGGTCTACGGTGGCTATATGTGAGGTAATCGAGTCGTATTGCCATGAAGTATTTGGCTGCGCCCAGGTCTTTATTTGTATAGAAGTACCCTCATTCTTATTGCGCAATAGGTGGATCCCATTGGAACGGATGCCTATTTCGCCTCCAATAATTGTAGGTTCGTAAAAGATGTAGGTACTGTCGCCTTGTGGTTTGTACTTCCATTCAAGGCTTCTGTTATCCTTATCTGTTTCTAAAGCGCCAGCATAAAAGTACAGCGTACTGTCTACCCCTGTTTTGTCGCTGTACCGCAAATGAACTGTCATCACTTTACCATCTTCATTTTTAAAGAATAAGGGTTTATCTGAGGGTATTAAACTCCAGTTCTGAGCCCTTGCAAGAGGCATACACAGCAGAAATATGATGACAGTGTGAACAGTGGTTTTCATAGCAGCAGGCTTTGTATGATCAATAATACGCAATTGTCAATAAGGCTGTTTGTATCCTTAAAATCTTTGGAATGCGCAGGAATTGCCATCATGTTCGACAGCCAGAAATGGGAAAGTTTGAGCTGAACCTTACCGAAATTTAGAAGTAGATTTTGGTTCGTTTATAGCACCTACTTACTTTACACTTTGGTAAGCGCAGTAAGTAGTACAATGTCGGAGAGAAGGTTTGTGGACAAGAAGTTTTTTAGCAGCAGGTCAATTGCCATGATCGTGTTTGTACCTTGTTTTGCCATTAGCGCTGTGCTTACGCGTCAGCAAATTAATCTTCAAAATGAAGAGCGCAAGAGTGAAATTGAGCGCATAAGTGCCTACATAGAAAGGGAAATGCACGAAACACTGAGAAGTGGCAATACGGCACTCATAAGCCTGGCACTTACGGTTGATGCCAGGGGAACCCCTACCAATTTTGATTCCATTGCCGCACAGCTCATGCTCAGCAATCCTTACCTGGACATACTGGAACTGGTTCCAGATGGGGTTATTGAATATGTGTACCCGCTTAAAGGAAATGAGCAAGTGCTGGGTTACGACATACTGGCCGACCCTAGTCGCAAGCAGGAAGCACTAAAGGCCATAGAAGAGCGCCGGGTATACTTTGCAGGGCCCCTGGAGCTTAAGCAGGGAGGCATGGCTGTAATAGGCCGGCTACCCGTATTCAGAGAAGATCGCTTCTGGGGTTTTTCAGCTGCCATCATTCATTTAGAAACCCTATTAGAGGCTTCAGGAATTACCGAGCTTGACCCTGAGAAGTTTTATATACAACTTTATAAAGTAAACCCTGTAACGGGCACAGAAGAGCATTTTTTAAAAAACCAGGAAATTGAAAGTACCGTTGAAGGCAAGTCCATTGTATTTCCTGATGGCAATTGGAAACTCCATATTGAATACAAGCCCGGCAAGTACGAGCGGCTCATTATAGTGAGTCAAATCTTCTTAGGATTGGTAATTTCTCTGGGCATAGCCCTGCTGGTAATGTACATGATTAAAAAACCGCGTGAAGAACTCAGAAGCCTTAGCAGACAGTTGAGTGTACACCTTGAAAGTTCGCCCCTGGGAGTGGTTGAGTACAATAAGGATTTGGAGATTACCGGCTGGTCAAAACGCTGCGAGGAGATTTTTGGCTGGAGCAAAGAGGAAGTACTGAGTAAGAAAATGACCGGCTACGATCTGGTGCATGAAGAAGACCTGGAGAAAGCCCGGGAAGTAGGGCATGAGCTCTCTACAGGTACCGTAAAGGGGCAAATTTCAAAGAACAGAAACTATACGCGAAGCGGGGCGGTGGTGCACTGCTTGTGGTACAATTCAAATTTTAAAGACGACCGTGGAAATGTAGTCTCAGCCATGTCATTGGTACAGGATGTTTCAGAACAGGAGTTTTTTGAGGCAGAACGTATTAAAAGCGAAGCCGAACTCAACCTCATTTTCAATTCTACCAATGACATTATGTTTTTGCTTGAAGTGGGACGCAACAAGCAGTTTGCCTACCGATCGGTGAACAAACCCTTTTTGGAAACGGCCAATCTGGAACAATACGAAGTACTGGACGAGCTGGCCCAAAGCCTGCTGCATCTTGAAGGTACTAACCGATTGCATGACCTTTTGGTAGATGTATTGGAAACTGGGACTTCTATATCATACGAAGAGCCCATTGAGTTTCAGAGCAAAATAATGTATCTGGAAACTACGCTGAGCCCCATATACGATGAGGAAGGTGATTGTGTGAATATTTTGGGTGTGTCAAGAAATATTACAGCACGCAAAGAGAGTGAGCTGGAGCTGAGCCAGTCTTTTGGCCTTGTGGCTGAGCAAAACGAGCGTTTGCTCAACTTTGCCTATATCGTTTCACACAACCTTAGAACACATTCCAGCAATATTTCAGGAATTCTTTCCATGCTGAAGGACACTACCGACCCTAAGGAGCAGGCAAAGCTTCATGCCTATCTGCAAGTGGTTTCTGATGCCTTAAATGAAACCATGCAGCATCTCAATGAAGTGGTTACTATACAAACCAATATTACGCAGGCATTGTCTAAACTAAACCTTAGCCAGTACCTGAACAAAACCATAGCCCTGCTGCGGGAGCGAATTGCCCAGAAAGAAGCAGTGGTTGAAAACCGAATACCCGAGAACATTCACATACAGTTCAATACATCCTATCTGGAAAGCGTGCTACTCAACTTTATATCCAACGCCCTTAAATATGCCTCAGCAAACCGTGCCCCACATGTTATTGCTGAAGCCTGCGAAAGCGACGACTGGATTGAATTGCGGATATCTGACAATGGCATAGGCATTGACATGAACAAGCATGGTAAGAGCATTTTTGGCATGTACAAACGTTTTAACCTGGATACCGAGGGCAAGGGGCTGGGGCTCTTTATTACTAAAAACCAAATAGAAGCCATGGGAGGAAGAGTAGAAGTGGAAAGTACACTTGATGTAGGTACCACTTTCACCATCTATTTTAAAAGAGAAAACGCAAAGGTACTTTCAGGTAGCGTGGCAAGCGTGAATTGAGGCAATACCTAGAGCCCAAGCCTTAAGTCATTTTCCATGAAGAGAAAATGTGCACCTGTTCCCCAAAAAATCAACGTTACTGGCTCCATTATGACTTCAGGACGGATTTTTAAAGCATGCTCTGATTCAATAGTATCTTTGGTAGCGCTGAATCACTGTTAAACGTATGAATGAACCATGGACCGATGTAGAGGTCGATTTAACCATCGACTCCTATTTTCAGATGTGCATTAAAGAGCTAATGGGACTTAAGTACAAGAAGTCGGAACACAGGAAAGCACTTGCTCCTTTACTACCTAAACGAACCGAAAAAGCCATTGAATATAAATATCAAAACATATCAGCGGTGTTGGCCAGGCATGACATGTATTTCATTAAAGGCTATGCACCCAAGGTGAACTTTCAAAGTGCTCTGGAAGAAAGAACCATTGAATTTCTTGAACGTAGAGAAGATGTTAGAGAAGCCTATTTAAACTTGTCACAGAACAATGTTTCTGAAGTCTTGAAGTCTTTGGACTTTAGGGTCTTGTTACAAAATGAAGTAAGCAATTTGGCTTCAGAGCCACCTCCTGTCTATAAGGCTCGTCCCAGAAAAGTTAATTTCCTAGAAGTTGAAAAGAACAACATGGATATTGGAAATCAGGGCGAAAGAGTGGTTTTTGACTATGAACAATGGAGCTTACATCAAGCTGGTAAACCCGAGTTGGCTACTAAGGTTGAATGGGTATCACGGGATAGAGGTGATGGTGCAGGCTACGATATTTTATCATATGACGTTAATGGGCAAGAAAAGTATGTAGAGGTGAAGTCTACTACTATGGGGATAAAGGCTCCAATATTCTTCACTCGAAATGAACTGGAGTTTTCTAAAACCCACGCTTCTAAGTTTTGGTTATACCGACTTTATAACCTTTTTGGAACTCCCAAAATGTTTGTTAGAAAAGGATCAATCGACTCAATGTGTAAGGTGGTTCCTGTTTCATACAAAGGGTATTTTGTATAAAACACATCAGTAGATACACATCATTAATTATAAAGGACTTCCAAACCTGTCATTCATAAGATTTGTAAACTTCCCTTGCATGCCCATCGAGAAAGCCTGGGTCTGGAAGATAGGCCTTAACACAATTTTGCCTGAGGCAAATCAGTACGCTTTATGCGGTCAGTTCATATATCCATTTCCCTCTATTCTTCTGGCTTCAGCCTTTATTACTTCATCCAGTTCCTTACCGCTAAGGTCCAGTTTGCTCAGGGCCGGGTCGTCTTTAAAATCTTCCCTTGAAGTTAAGAAAGATACCAGCCCAATGATATTGGCCACCGGTTTTCTCAAAACATGAGAGAGTCGGTAAGCATGGCCTTCCAGTTGTATGGTTTTTATCTTCAACTCATTGGCTTGTTTTTGAATACTGGCCAGGTGTTCTTCATTTTCTGAGCGTATGCTGTTGAACTTGTCAATAAGGGCCAGGGTAATTAAAAAAGTTTCTACAACTGCCCCAATTTCAGTGAGATGCACCAGGAAAAATGAATTGCCTAATATTCCAAAGCGTTGCAGAATTAATAAAATCATGGTAATGAGGTACAAAGTCCAGGCCGATACAAAGAAGCGTGCATAAGACTGTCCTTTATAAAGCCCCTTATAACCTGCCACAAGTATCAGCAAGCAGGATACCAGAGCAATTAAAACCGTGGTTTTTACCAGTACTGCATATTGAACAAATGGAATGGTGAAGGCTACCAGGCCTACCAGAATCATAATTATCCTAAAGGTGTTGCTAAGCCCTTTATCGTTTTTACTGAGCCTTAAAAAATAACTGGTGAAAAGTAGTGAGCTAATATTTAATGCACAAAAGGACAGAATGGTGAGTTCATTCCCAATGAGAATTTTTCCCTTTAGTAAAAACTCGTCTACCTGCCCGTTAATACAACCAAACATGAGTGCCTGAGACAAAAGGTAGAGCGAGTAATACACATAGGTTTTATCCTTGAGTACCCCGTATACCAGAATGTTGAATAACAGCATGGTAATCAGCACACCATATAATATGGCGTAAAGTGTATGACGGATTGACGAACGGTTGATGTAGCTTACCTGATCATCAATGGTCAATGCAATTTGATGAGAGCTTTGCGTGGCCACCCTTATCAATATGCTGTCTTCTTGTTGTTTACGGTGTAGGAGAAAGGCCGGATAATTATTGAGTAGTCCCGTTTTATTACCTACTAAGTCGCCCGAAATACCAATGAGATGCAGACTATCTTTTTTGAGTACAAACAGTTCTACCGAGTCAAGGGGTGCAAATCCAAGGCCTAACACCTTGTCGTATTCCTGCTCTTTAAAAGTAAGCAGCAACCAGGTAGGGGTATTGTCAAAACCAAAATTGTGCTTAAGCCCATCGGCCGGTTGAAGAAGGTCTAATTGCGAACGAATGCTCTGGGCATTGGCAGCTATGCGGTCTCCATGGTAGATGCGCAATTGATCTATACTGGGGCCATAGTCAGGGCTGGCAAAGGAATAGGAAGGTAAAACGGTAAGAAGTCCGAATAGCAGCGTAGTAACAACACCTGAAGATGCTAAACCGGTAACTCTGAGTTGTGGTATTCTGATTAAAAGGCAGTCTAATCCAATATGTAAAGCATTATACTTCAAGCGACAATTCCAAGTGATTCAATCCAATTCTAAGGGAAGCTAAAGATACTGGGAGCCAGAAATAATGCGCGATTGCTCTTTATGGATTCAATATAATTTCGATTAAAGTTGAAAATGAGACATCTCTTTGCCAGAAGACATCTGGCTCCGTTCGTGGAAGGATGCCTCTATGTCTGCAAGGTATCATCAGCCTTTCGCAAGAAAGTATAGCTCAGTTTCCACTGCAATAAAACCTGGTTGAGGTCCAGATTGAGGAACTGGCTACTTTGCAAGCTTGGGCCATCAAAACTGTGTTCCTCGCGTACAAATCTTCTGTTGGCAAACTCCGTACTCATAAGGAAACTAACACCCCATGGAGGGCTTACCTGATATCTAAACCCTATTTGTGGAGCAATGCCCAGTTTCATATACTGTTGATCGGTGGCAAAACCCCTTACCCGTGTGGGTAAACTGCCGGCAACCGTAGCAGTGGTCATACCCTGCTGATATCGCGTGCGATCTTGTGATAGCTCATAATACTCCTGAGCTTCTGTAAGGTATATGCGAGTAAGTCCTAAAACACCTTCCAGGCCTACTACCATCGATATTTTGCCCAGATGCTCTCTCCACATATAGCCTATGCGAAGGTCTCTTTCATCGCCCTTTATTTGATGCCAGTGCAAGCCAAAGGAGCTATCAGTTTGCATTAAAGGGTTGGCTATGGCATATTCACGATGAATCACGTTATTGAGGTGTACCTTATTAAAACTCAGTAAAAGGTTGCTTCGGCCTTGCGCCAGGCCATATTCCAATCCAATGCCTGAAGTCCAGGAGGCATTGTTTTTAGCAAGTAAATGCGAACGAGAAGCGGTTATAGACAATTGGGAGAAGCCACAAAAGGGCAATAACAAGAGCAGGAGCCAGAGTAGATTTTTCATGGAGCATTAACGTACATGAAAGTCAAATATTTTAGATGGGACTAGTGCTCCACGCTACTTGGTTCTAGTGGTGTACGATAGAACTCTTGAGCAAACTAATAAGTAAATAACACCCAATACCATGAAAGCTGTGACATTGTCAGGCTCAATTCTTCCCGATCCATTAGAGCACTATTTCTTTTGGCAATCTTCTGTCATTTTATGATCACAGAGCGTTGTACCAGGGTGCCCTCGCCCATTATTCGCAAAACATAATACCCTTTTGGCAAGTCACTTATGGGTAACTGTACCTTGCTTTCCTGTGAGCTTGTTTCGAGGTGCACCCGGCCTTGTGCATCAATTAGTGAATACTGACGAAATTCATTCGAAGCGAATCTCAGGTTCAAATGGGTATGAGCCGGGTTGGGAAATACCTCAATCAAGGTAGCCTTGGGCTCCATCACATCTATTTCCATGTCAACTACAATTTTTAGAGTAGGATGCAGCAAAGCATTGGGATGCTCGCTACTGGCGAAAGACAATCCTGCAAAGGATTTTTCTTCCTTGAGCTTGAGCAAGAGGCCCTGCGCGTTCTTGTTGAGGTAAGCCTTAATAACATCTGTAACATCCAGCTCCGTATAGTCCTGCGTGGCAGAGCTGGATTTAGGAAGGGAGAGTAGTGCTTTATTCTCATAAGCAGGTTGGTTGTTCCAGGTTACCTGGTCTTCTTTCCAGCTTTCAGTGATCAGGTGTAAGTCCAGAGCATTGGCGCCCACCTGTTGGGTGTATCCGGGATTGCTAAAATGCCATAGGTTGAGTTCAGCACTCAGTATTTGTTCGGCTTTTAAGTCAGGTAAGTTGAACTGCATGAGGCCTCGGATGGTATCGTCTTGCCCTGCTTCCCATTGCCATACTTCAGAGCGCAGTACCTGATGCAGTTCGGGAACTACTGGGTCCAGTACGCCAAAATTCACATCGGCAAGTACGCTGTACGACCATATCCAGGCATCTTGTATGCGGTTGCCAGCACCGCCAACAATCAATGTATCCTGGGCATATAGTTGAAATCCAATAAGGTTTAAGGCAAGAATAGAAATGAGTTTCATAGGAGTATTTTAAAAGATTGATGTTCAGATATCATGAGGTAGCTTCCCTTTGGCAGAATGCCAAGGCTAAGGGAAGATTGTGGTGCAAGAGTGCTCTCCAGACAGCTTTGTCCCAGTAAGTTGTATACCTTTATTTCTCTGGCCTGGATGCTTTTGTTATGCACTGTGGACGTCATGGCATTCCACTGAAGCATGTGAGTTTTGGTCTTTAACTCTATGCTATTGGCCTTAGTTGGAACATATTTAATTACCTGCCCCTCGGAAGGAAGTTTCTTTAGGGTATAGTTGAGGTAGGGCACATCCTGTCCGGAGAAATACCTGTGTTTAGGACTTTGGGGATCGCCCATGAGATTAAGAGCATCTTTGAAGTCTATCGGTGAAATGCTGTTGAGCTGGTATACACCGGAATAAGGTCCTAACTGCAGGTCTGAACCAGGTTTTATTTCACTGCTGGGGCCCATGTGTAATTCCAGTGAATGGTCTTTTTCGTAGAGCTTTACTTGAAAATTGACAAATAGACTGGTATCCCGAGCCAATCTTACGTCCCTGTATTCAATAGTAAAAACCTGCTCTCCAATAGCTCCAGTTGTATGATAGCCAATCAGACTTTGGGCTTGGGTGTTTCCTGTCCCTGCATCTTGAACATGAACCATGGCCAGGGGATCATAAAAATAGAAATGATCCTTATCGAATACGAGGCGTGATGACACTTCCAGTTGCAGGCTTTCAAATTTCCGGTCAAAGAATTGGAAAGCAAATCCGATGGGGATATCCGGGTAGCTGTGCCACTGCGGCCAAGGGCTTTCGTTGAGCCGAACGTAGGTAGCCAGTGGTTGGTAAGAAGCCTCTCCAGTACTTACTTCATAAGCCTGAGCCTTGGCTGCTTTCCCTGCGAAACAGAATAGGACTAGGGTAAATACAATATGAAACTTTCGCATGATGTATTACTTAGCACTTGAATGATGTAATTCCCTTCCGGTAATGAAGCCGTTGAAACCTCGACAACTTCTGTGAAGGAATTGTTGTATACCATCTGTCCGTTGAGGTTTGTTATTCTCAGTTCAAAGCGTTCAGCAGTTTTGGATTCCAGCCTGAGGCCCTTCCGTACCATGCGTATTCTGGGCTGGTATTCGGTGCCGACCTTTGTGGGAAGGGAAGTGCTTGTGGCTACCTTGTTCCTGTCAATAAAATCCACACAAGCATTGAAGTCAGCATTAAATTCAGGGTAGGAGAGTGTATGACCTGCGGGGTTTAGAATCAGTGTGTCAGGTCCTTCATTTTCAGCCAGTTTTGTGTGCATGGCCTTTATAAAATCTATGAAGTAATCGTCCTGATCACCTGCGCAAAGGCAAATCGGAATTTTTGACTGCTGCGTGTACGCAAAAGGATTAGGTCTTGGAATAGCCAGATTGTTATTTACATCGCCTATGGATTGTATGGCAGGTGAGAGGCCAATAATGCCCTGAAATTTGAAGTAATTATGAAGCCCAAAATAGAGTGCTTCACGGCCTCCGTAACTAAACCCAGTGAGTATTACCGCAGCCGGATCTACTGAAAACCAATGTTGTGCCGAATCCAGCGTGGTATGTACCAATCCAATTTCCTGGGTAATGGTAAAACCATTTTCATTTGCTGGAAACTCATCGTCGTGCCTGTCACCATTTCCTGATGGGCATACCACAATGGCCCCTCTCGCCTCTGCAATAGGTTGCAAAGCGGCACGAATGGCATAGGTAGACTGATTGAACCCATGAAGTCCCATGTACATGGGGTATTGCTTTTGAGGATCATAGTCTTCAGGCACGTAAACCGATACCAGTCGGGTACTACCCATAAATTCAATCGCCTTATCAAAATTACCCTTCTGCTGTGCCCAAAGGCTCCCTGGCAGTGCACAGAGTAAAAGGAGAAAAATTTGCTTCATTTGGGTATTTTGAAGCAAAAGGAAGGCTTGGCCAAGGTTTAGTGAGTAGGCCTGAGACAATCAACCCTGCTAAGCGGATGTAGTGGCCAGAATTGAGTTAAATACGCATTATCTGGTAGTTGATGTCGATGGTCGCAGGATTTGCCCTTTTGCTGTTTGCCATCAAAATGTGTTACCTGGTAGAAATGGCTTGAGAGGTGTTTTAACTAGCTAAGACCTTTAGGGCTGAATACCCCACCCGGGTGCCATGCCCTAAATGCCGAGCAATTGTTCAATATATTCCACTCCTATGTCTTTGAATCTTATGGTTTTGTTTTTATCAAGAATAATCAGCTTTGGGGTCTTGGAAACGTCATGGGTCTTCGAAAAGTCCCGAGCTTCACCTTCATTATACAAATGAAGCCAGCCATTGAGTTTGTTGGCTCTGATGTATTCCATCCACTTTTCCTTGTCCTGGCTCACATTAACGGCCACTACTGTAAACCGGCTACCTTTTTCTTGATACAGGCTTCTAAGGGCTTGTGTTACTTTTTTGCAATGCCCGCAGTCAGGTCGCCAAAAGATGATGACCATTTTGTCAGCGTGTACGTCATAGAGAGATACATCCCTGCCCGTGCTATCTTTAAGGGTAAAATTCAAGGCTTTGCTACCGCACTGTACATTGCCTAAAACCTGCGATCTATATTTCATTCTGGCAAGCTGTGCTTCATCGGCCCAGTCAGCTTTACCCGTCATATAATAGGTTTCTACCATGTAAACATACACCTTGTCGTAGCACAGCTTCTTTGATTGGGCATAGCGGTTGGTAATTTCAATGATTAGCAGTTTAAAGGCGGTTGGGTTGTCAAAGCCCTGAACCCAGGCCATAATCCTTTGCACAGAAACCAGTTGAGAATCGGGACTGGGATTGGTACATTTTTCCAGGTAGTTCGCTACTTTTTGAGAGACAATAGGAGTATACATCAGGTACTCCTTGTTCAAGTCAATATTGTTGAAGTAGCGTTTTCGGTATTGGTAAAACTCAAATATCCGCGCTTTTTCGGCCGACATTGTTTTTGGTGCCTTTGGAAAATCCGGTTCTTGGTTGGCCTTGAAAAATTGCCCAACCATCATATCGCTATGGTTTGAAATGACTGATGCCCGATATTGCTCTACCTGCTTGTTGACTTGATTGAGTTGCTCTTTGATTTCCTCATTGGCTTGGCTGTGTTCAGTAGTCAGTCGTTCAGAAATTCCTCTTTTTGTATTCAGGTAATTAAGGTAGTCGTAGAATACCCTGTTTTCTTCTGATCCTGCAACAACCATATTGGGTACCGGATCGCTGGAAATGGTACTCATGGTAAACTGTGGCTCATTGAGCAAAAACTCAAAGTAAGACTTGTCAGGAAAAACAAACAGGTAGAGGCCCGCTGCAACACTGTCAGCTTCAAAGTGGAAATAGCCCTCATGATAGGTGAGAATCCCGTTGGAATGGATGTATTGTTTGGCTCCTACGTGATAGGCTATTTGGCAAGAGTCAGTTTGGCCCAGGTCGGAGATTTTGAATTTTAGGTGCACAACATCCAATATCTGAGCGTTTGCCAGGCTGAAAAGAACAGATGCGACTATAGTTAAAATCAATCGTAACAACATGAGCTGATGACCACTGTAAAGGGTAAAGGTAAAAGTTGGAGTGATAAGCAAGGCAATTGCAGGTTTATCAAATGAGAAAAGCGAAGTAGTATGTTCATGAAAAGGGAGCTTCCATCATGGAAGAAATGAAATGAGGAGTAGAACTGCTTAAATACACATTTTCCGATTATTGAAACCGATTGTCGCAGGAATACGCCCTTTGTACCTAGAGGCTTATCTAGAGCGCTCTGGCGCAATATGTTTGTTTCATGAAGCGCACAGCTTTCCTCGTTCATATTGCTCTGTGGCTTGTATTGGTATTAAATGCCTTGTGGACCGCCATGGATAACTATGCTATGAAGTATGGTCTGGACTACGTTTTCGTGAAAACCGGCATAACAGAAGGCATGTTCTTGTCCATCTTTTACCTCAACTATGGGCTGTTTGTACCACGTTTACTGTACCAGAAACGCTGGTGGTGGTATTTGCTGGCGATAGCCGTACTCATTAGTCTTTCAGTTGCGGGGCAGTGGTGGCTGTACTTGCTATTGGGCAAAATGCAGGAAGTTGAAATAGGCGATTTTCAACCCGTATATGCTGTTTACTTTAGTATCAATGGTTTTACCTACCTCCTTTTAAGTGGTTTGGCTTGGTATACCTGGCATGGCATAAGACTATCACAAAAAACCGAGCGACTGGAAAAGGAAAAAGTGACTGCACAATTGCAGGCGCTTACCGCCAAAGTAAACCCGCATTTTCTGTTCAATACCCTCAACAATATTTATGTACTGGTTCGCAAAAAACAGGACAGTGCTGAGCAAGCCGTTCTAGACCTTTCAAGACTCATGCGCTATATGTTGGAAGGTTCGGAGGCTGATCAGGTTCCCCTGGTAGATGAATTGAAAATGATGCGCGACTATTTGGCCCTACAATCCATCAGGCTAGAGACGGGTTTTAGGCTACAAGTTGATTTTCCTGAAAAAGTAAATCCAAGCATTAAAGTGGCACCTTTACTCTTTGTGCCGTTGCTTGAAAATACCTTTAAACATGGTGATTTGAGCAAGGAAGGTTTTATTCAATTGAGCCTGAGCGTGGATGAACAGGGCATTTGCTGGCGTTCAAAAAACCTCATAGACCATCAGCAAGAGTCCCATGGTTCCGGGCTTAAAAATCTCAAACAACGCCTGCAACTGCTCTTTGGAACACAATACGAGCTGACCACCAAGGCCCATGACAACATTTTTGAAACTGAAATGTGTATTTGCATATGATAAAGGCCGTAGTAATAGATGATGAAAACCTTGCCCGCAGTTTGATTGAAGACTACATTGCGGAAGTTCCGTTCATGGACTGCATAGGTTCGTATGCTAATCCGTTGAATGCCATAGAAACGCTACAGGATGGTGATGTTGATTTGATTTTTCTTGACATCAAAATGCCTAAACTCAATGGCCTGGACTTATTGGCACAGTTGCCCAATCATCCCTTCGTAGTGTTCATCACAGCCTTTGCCGAGCACGCGCTACAGGGCTATGACTTTAACACAGTTGATTACCTTGTGAAACCTGTTGCATTTGAACGTTTTTTGAAAGCCTGTTTCAAAGTGCGCAAACTCATGGCCGCTACATTAGAGCCATCAGAAGTACCTGTTGAGTCAGTGGCTATTCCAGATGGGGCAAGGGTATTACACATTAAAGCGGCTGAACTCCATTACGCAGTTTCCGATGGAGACTATGTAGAGCTCTTTACAAAGAGCGGAAGGCATCAAATACGCATGTCGTTGAGACGATTGTTGGAAAATGAGTTGCCACTGCTAAGAATCCATAAGTCGTACGCGATAAACCCCAAACATGTGCAGGTGCAAAGTGCGCGAAGCGTAGTAGTGAATGGAACTGAAATTCCTATAGGCCGGAGTTTTAGAAATGTTCTTTCGCTGCACAGCTAAGCAGAACTTCGCGGAAGTCTATAAAGAAAACGCTAAAGGCGTCATTGCTCAGAGCATTGGATTTTAACCTTGTCAATGCCCTGCTCTAAGCCCTTGGAAGCGGGTAAATAAGGACTAAAAGGGTTAAGATCAGAAACGAATACCCAGCCCCCATTCCAGTTGAAAGATGCTTTTTAGCGGCAATGTTTCTGGATATATGAATTCAATTTTACTCAGCTCCCGGGCATTTACCGCGCGTCGAGTGTGAACATCAATCTTTAGTCCGGCTTTGGCTTCCAGGACTTGGGAAATTCTTAAAATAGCTCCTGACCCTAGTGAGCATCCAAGCTTTTGGTAGATCACATCGGCGCCAGCGGCATTTAGCACCTCGTATTGCTGCGTACCCATATTGTTGTCATACCCTTCATAGGCGCCCAAGGCTTCATTATAGGTGTAGGTTTCAGTCCATTTTTGAAATCTGGCCCAGGTTCTTCCCGCTATGAATTCAGCTTTCATATACACTTTCCACCTACCTATTGTGTGAAAATTGGAAAAGCCCAAACGTATATCAAACTCCTTAAAGGCTCCCTGGCCTTTGTAAAAACTGAAGGTGCTATCTGTGTGAAACAAGGGAAGTACCCGCTCGTATTCCCATCCCATTTTGTCGTTAACTTCAATACGCTGGAAGCTTAAAGACCAGGTATAGGGACGTTCCCGCCAGTTTCGTTCAATGGAAACACCATCACTCCATTGTTCAAAATGTGAGCCCATCCATTCAGTAGAGCGGTGAAAATAAATACTATGAGATTGAGCGGCTGTCCAAATGGGAAGCACAAAGAAGAGTAGGGCCAATAGCTTTTTCATATATAGCTAACGAGGGCTTGTACTTATTTTGATACAGACTTGCCATTTAAAGCCACATTTATAGACAAGTGCGCAGTTTGTGTCGATGATGCGTTGAGGGTATTCCGGAAGAACTCCCTCATGATTTATTGCCAGCACCGGTCATATTGGGTTTTTCAGGTTTGTTTTCAATGCTCCTGTACGCAGTAAACATGCATAAATAGATGTTTTGCATAGTTTTGGTTCAAGCGAGACCTTATTTCAGAAATTACAACCTTGAAGAATACGATTGAATACCGACTAGAAGGTGAATTTTTCTTTGGCAAATACCTGGTGGAAGTAGTTGATCTGGACATTGCCCGTCATGCCGTTGAGAGGCGCCACGAGCTGTTGAAGGGAGAAAGGAAATTAGCTATAGTAGACAGTGGTAGGGTTAAGAAAATGACCAAGGAAGCAAGGAAATACCTGAGCGAACCATTTTCTTATGAAGGACTTAGGGCAACAGCGATTATTATAAGATCGCCATTGGCGGCCGTTTTGGGTAACTTTTACCTCCGTTTTGGTAATTTTCCAATCCCCACTCGATTGTTTCGCGACGAGGAAAGCGCAAAGAAGTGGTTGTTGGGATTGAATGTATAAAATGGCAAAGAGACCTCCTTTTTATTATCCGGGAAACAAATACATGGATGAAAAATGGACTATGATCCAGGAAGCCATACTGTCTGTTTCTGAAGGAAGGTATCAGGTAGAATTGCCAGATCAATTAGGTGTTGACCATCTCGACTCGATTTTAATGGCGCTTAAGATGATGGCAGAAACACTTAGTGATAGGGAAAAGATTGTACGAGCCGTGGGAGCGGCCAAGAGCCTTGATAAAGGGGTATTGGTACTTAATGCCACTGGGAGGTTGCAAAAATTCAATTCCCGAGCTCAGGAGCTTTTTCAAAACAAACTGCGTGAAGGAGATAAGCTATCAGTACTGTTCCATGAAGGGCGTTTTTTAGAGTTGATGGCAGATCTGGATACCGGTATGTCCAGGCAGGAAGTGTTTAAAGCTACTATGCCCAATGGCAGCCTTCAAGAAGTGGAAATAACCATTGTGAGACCCCTGGAAGAGATTGGAATCAGCGGAGCCATTCTTCAGTTTACCCAAGTAGAGCTTAAAGTATAGGGTTTTTGAAACGAAAAAGCCCCCCAGGCTCAGCCCGGGAGGCAGTACTAAACTGATAGTGACTTTAGAATAGTACTTCTGGATAATTCAGGCTGTTTATTCTTCAATGGCGATATCGAAAGTGATTTTGATATCCGCCAATCGGTCTCTCACTATTTGGTTCATCTTATCGTTGGTTGTACCCTTTAAGTACAAGTCGTAGTCGCCAGAGTCGTTTAGCTGCTCCAGTAGTTCAGTTGAAGTAGCTGTTATTTGCACACTACTCTGTGAAGTAAGGCTTGCATCAAGCTTTCCAATAAGCACTCCTTCAGTATTGGTGGGTTGTTCGGCAACATCAGTAGGATTGGCAGCTACTAGGTACAGTTCAAGTTCATCCAGATAGCTGAAGTCAGTAATGTCTTCAGAGATCATAAAAATAGAATTCACACTTACTGAGGTAAGCTTGGCACCCGGGTACTCATCACGCTGTGCCTGCAACTCCTGCTTTACACCTGAGCGAATGTCTTCTTGTTTTACAATGAAGTCCCTGGCGCCTTCACCGGCCTTCCAGTTCATCTCTAGTTGGTTGGTTAGTTGTCCCTTAAAGTCATAGTGACTTTCTTCTGAACAGCTGGCAAATAGCAGTGCTACAAGTAAAAAGGAAAAAACAGTTTTCAATTGGTTGATTTTAAGAATTGATGTCATGGTTTTGGTGTTTTTCGATTTGATGCAGCAAACCTATCCGAGCACCAAAAACTCAGCAAAAAATCGAGGGTTACACAGGGTTAGCACGGGGGTTACAACAGGTTAACATCTGCTCATAAGTTCAGATAGGGCCTGTTTTGCCAATTATTTAATAGCTCGCAAAAAAGAATTTAAATCATCTTCAGCCTTCAATCCCAGTTTTTTCTTCAGTCTGTTTCTGGCAATTTTCACACTGCCTGGTTCAATACTTAGTATGGAAGCCGACTCTTTGAGAGACATTCCGAGCTTTACCATAGCGGCATGCCGCAGTTCATTATTGGTAAGTTCTTTACTGCCGGAGTTAAGGGTTTTAAAAAACTGCGGGTGCACCTCTTCAAAATAGATTTTAAACTTGTCCCAGTCCTGGTCCAATTGCAAGCCCTGGGTAAGTCTGTTTACCAGTTGGCCAAGGTCTTTCCCCTGTTCTGGTTCAGCCTGCCGTCTCAGTTGTTTTATGTCTGCCTTAAGTTCCTCCATAACATTGTTTTTCTGCAGAATCTGCAGAGCATGCGAGGTCAGTTGGCGGTTGCGGAGGTCTAGGTTTTCTCTCAATTGCTGCTCGCGCAGCAATGCACTTTCTTTGGCAAGAATGCTGCGTTTTTTCTGAGCTCTGAGCCAAAGTACGAGCAATACCGCCACTATGAGTAAAAGAACCATACCTGTCAAAAGACTCTTGTTCAAAAGGTTTTGATAGGCTTTTTCTTGGTGCAGGCTGGCTATTTCGGCTTCCTGCTGAGCCACTTCACGTACTGCTTCCAACTGTGCAATTTGTTTTTTACTCTCAATAGAAAACAAAGTATCCCTTATGGCTTCGAGCTCACGGTAATAGTATATGGCGCTATCAGTATTTTGGAGTATGTGATAGGCATCTCTCAGGTTGTAGTACCATTGCTTTAGCATATAGTATTGCTTGGTGCTATCATGTATGCGTATGGCCTTATGGAAATGTTCAATGGCCATTTGCATTTCAAAGCGAATGGGACTTTCTTTGGCGTCCTTTCTTTTGCTCTTTACTTGTTGTAGGTACCAAATACCAATATTTCCAAAGGCCTGTCCCAGCAAATTCAATTCTCCTGAACTTTTGAGGACTTCCACAGAACGATCCAGTGCGGCTCTGCCGTTTTCAAATTTTCCTAAGTGTGAGTAGCAATTGGCCAGGTTTACCCCTATAAGACTCATGGCATAGTGTTGGTTCAGTTTATCGGCAAGAGAATAGGATTGCTCAAAATAGAATATCGCCGAATCTAAAAGCCCTTTGCGTAAGTAAACCGTACCCAAATTATTGGTTTGGCGCATGTGGTTGCCCTTGTATCCCTTTGCTTTACATATGAGTCTTGAGGTGTTGTAATAGTACAAGCTTTTTTCATAGTCTTCCATTTCAAAATGAACCAGTCCTATAAAACATAGGTTGGTAGCCTGCGCACGCTTATTTTTTTCTTTCTCAGCAAAACTCAGAGCCTGCTGGTGGGCCTCTAGTGAGCGGATGTAATCACCACTTTCCCTCCATAAACGGCCCATCTCCTCATGTACCCGTCTGCTACCTCGTAACCATTGCAATTGTCTGGCAAGTTCGAGGGCTTTTTTTGAATAGTAAATGGCTGAGTCATGCGATTCGGCAAAAACAGTACTCGCCATAGCCCTTAAAGTAAGTACCCTGTTGCTGTCCGAAGCACCTGTTTGCAATATGCTGCGTATGGAATCTGCAGCGCTGCTACTCGCATTGGATGACGAATTGAAAAGCAGTAACAAGGTGCTGCTCAACAATAGTAGTTGTAGGGCTCGCAGAATAGACTATCTATTTTAAAGCCGCAAGATGCAAGAAAACCCAAAAAGAAGAGAAGGTTGATGCCAACTCCCTGTTCTGGGCGAATTAAGAAGTTTCAAAATATCCACAAAAGGAAGACAATTCGCTTGTTTTTTATTGGGCTTACAATTAGCAATCCATTTAGTTTTGGCTCATAGGCGACTTGCTCAGTCGGCACCGCGCAATAGGTACTCCTCGGGTAAGTGTTTTTCAGGTTGGGGAAAAGGTAATTTGAAGAGGTTTTTATGTTTAGGAGTGTTTTAATCGTATTGGCATTTTTGTTGTGTTCTTTTTTGGGTGACAATACCGCCCATGCCTGCTATTCCAGCAACTTGAAAATTGAGGATGAAGAAGCTTTTACTGACTCTGTTTGCCTGGAGGCAACGAAGGCTCCAACTTGTAGGAAGAGTGCATCAGTATTGCGTGAGGCCATAAAAAGAGCCAGGGTACAACACGCGAATTTTGCATTCTCGCAGTTGGTGGTAGAGCTTTCACGCTATGCATTAAAATGTGAGGATGATAGCGTAAAAGCCCTATTTCTACTATACAAGAACTTGTCAAGAGAAGAGTTTGGCTTTGAGAAAACTGAAATACCAAAAGATTATCACAAGGTTCTTTTTTACGAGAAACGTATTAAAAATACTGCACTGAAGGCGCGCATTATTGCAGGTTTGGCCATTTGGTATTCCAATGAAGCCTTGGTCGATAATGAGGCACGAGAGACAAATGATAGTTCTCGTCATTACTTGCAGCTATTGGAAGCCATGCGAGAGAAGGCCTTGGACACCAAAGAAGGAGATTTACCCACTAGACTCTTACTTGATCGTACATTGATGAATCTGTATGCCACTTTTAAAGATTGGAAGCGTTTTGATGAAGTTTATCAGGAACACTTTGCCTTACCCGGCATTGAGCTGTCAAAATGCGATTCCAGTAGAATCGAGAAGAATCTGGGTTTTCGTTTTTTAGACGATGGAAACCTGGACAGCGCTAATTATTTCTTTAATAAACTATACAGGAGCGCCCTAGGGGGAGGTGATTACCGTGAAAGGGGAAAGTTTGCATCCCTTATGAGTCATGTGTACGAGCTCAAAGGCAACACAAACCTGGCTTTGCAGTGGAATAGAGATGCTTCTTATAGTTTTTTCAAATTCTCAGGAAATCACATGACTCCGGTTCTCAAAAGTATTATAGGAGGAGAGCTTATTGCCAAGTCAGAAATGGAGCAGCAACAGATGTTACTTTCTGAGCAGCATAAACAGGAACGTTTGCGCTTTATGCTAGGACTTATGGCCGTCACTTTGGCTCTTCTTAGTTGGCTTTTTGTATTGGGCAGGCGCAACCAAAAATTGAAGGGGAAAGCGATGAAGCGCGAAAGGGAACGTCTTGAGATGCATGTGCAGAAAGAGAGGCTCGAATCAGAAAAATTGGAATTAGAGCTGTCCAAAAGCAAACAGGAACTGGTTTATTTAATCACCAATATGCGCGAGAAAAACGCCATCATTCAAAAGCTGGAAGACACCTTGAGGAATTTGGTTTATAACGGAAATACAGAGATAGATCACACTGCCATAAATGGGTTTAAAAGAAGTATTCGTGAGTTTAATGTATCCGAATCAGAGTTCACAAATATTTATACAAGGTTCAAAAACCTATACCCAAAGTTTTACAGCAAACTGTCACAGCTCTGCCCCGATCTTACCAAAGGAGACTTAAAGGTTTGCGCATTGCTCTCATTCAATTTCAGCAGCCAGGAAATGGCTCGATACCTCAATGTCAATGCAAAAACCGTTTATGTACACAAGTACAGGATTAAGAAGAAACTGGGCTTGAGCAAAGAAGTAAGCCTGGACACTTTTATTATGCAATTGCGCGAGAGCTAGTGAGCAAGGGGAGTTACTGTTATGAAAGTGCAATTCAGTGGAATTGTAGAAAATACTTGAAATCAACCTGAATTTTTCGTCTCAATGGTTGTTTGTTAATGTACAGATAATCAATTGTTTGTGATTCTGTGTATTGATTTTGTATAGCTGGTTTTTGACATTGTAGCAATAAAGTATCACTTAGAAAAATATGTGTTGCTACATGTTTTAGGTACTTCATCAGCGAAATCTAAATCAGGAAAAATATGAAGTACTTAAAGAGAGCGATGGTTGTTATGGCTATGTGTTTGGGCGCTCATGTAGCACAGGCTAGCGGGCTGGCCATTAGCAATTTTGTAATGGCCAATAAAGATGCCACTAACGACTATGTAGTTTTGGAATTAGACATAAGCTGGGAAAACTCCTGGCGAACCAACAGTTATGAGTCCAACTGGGATGCTGTTTGGATTTTCTTCAAATACAAGAAACAGGGAACCACTGAGTGGAAACATTGTACATTAAGTTATGTAGATGGCACAGGAACGGGTGATGGGCATTCCTATCCCAATACCGTAGCGCTCGATTTGTATGACGATGTACCTGGTTCAGACAAAGGAGCTTATGGAGTCTTTTTATATAGCGCCAACAACAAATCGCAGTCAACGGCTACATATGAAGATGTCCAGATACGATGGAATTACGGAGAAGACGGTTTGGCTGACGACGATGCTGTTCAGCTAAACGCCTTCGGAATTGAAATGGTGTATGTGCCCGGAGGTGCTTTTTACATTGGCGATGGTTCGGGCTCAACAGAAAGTGCTTACGCTTTTCATGTAACAGATAACAACTATGTACAAGTAACCTCGAGTTTGGTACAGGATATTGTGGTAGATCCGGTAATTGACGGAGATGATGACTCGCAACTTACAGGCGATACGGATAATGATGGCGTAGCCGATGCCAGCTCTTATGGCATTGGTATAGATGGCGACGGTGGTTTGGACAGCGACAATGATGGCACGATTGACAACAGTGCATATCCTACCGGATACAATGGTTTTTATGTAATGAAGTATGAACTCTCTCAGGGTATGTATACAGAGTTCTTAAGCTACATCACATCAACACAGGCAAGCAATAGGTTTATGAATCAGTACGGAAATGCGCGGAATGGAATAAGTGAATCTTCAGGTGTGTATTCCTGTGATGCTCCCTATTTGGCTTGCAACTATATTTCCTGGCAGGATGGAGCTGCTTTTCTGGATTGGGCCGCTCTACGCCCAATAACTGAATTGGAGTTTGAAAAGGCATGTAGAGGCACTTTAAGTCCCACATTGAGGGAATACGCATGGGGAAACAGCTCCATTCACTCAAGTGCTGATTATACTTTTTCCAATTACACAGATAACAACGCCAGTGTCACCAATCCCGGAACTTCAACCGGCAACGCTCTGGGAACGGTGAATTCATCCAATGCATCAGGGCCGGCACGTTGCGGAGTGTTTGCTTATAGTGCCACCACAAATTCGCGCGAGGAAACCGGAGCCAGTTATTACGGTGTAATGGAATTGAGTGGCAACCTTCTGGAGCGTTGCGTGTGCCTGGGCAATACTACAGGCCGGGCTTTTGAAGGAAGCAATGGCGATGGTGTTTTATCTACCAATGGCAATGCCACCAATAGTGACTGGCCCGGATACAATGCTACTTACAGCAGTGTTACCAATGCCATGGGGATAGGTTCGCGCGGAGGCGGCTGGGAAAGTACCACCAGCCTTCGTGTGGCCGACCGATCATTTGCCAGTTATAATTACAATGGACGCAACGACTCTTACGGCATTAGAGGCGGTAGAACACGCTAAAGAAGGAAATCATGAGATATTCATTTATACTATTTCTATGGCTGTTTGCATCCCATGCATGGTGCCAAAACAACTCCATTTTCTCAGGGGGTATTGGTGCGGGAGGAGCCAATGCTCTTACTGAAGAGGGAGTAACCAACAACTCAGTTTTTGGAGGTGGAACCGGCGGTGATGGTGTTGTTCAGGAGCTCGACTATTTTGGTGGAGGTACCAATGAAGCCCTTCCGGTAGAACTTTTGAGTTTTGAAGCTATTTGTACGGATGAGGGATTGAATGTGCAATGGGCTACCGTAACCGAAGTAAACTCTGAGGAGTTTGTACTTTACAGAAAGCATGCACTGGAAGCTCCTTTTGAGAAGATTGCCATTATTCCGGCAGCCGGTTTTTCCGTTACGGTGAGGCACTATGAAGTCTTGGACAAATGCTCCAATTGCCAGGAAGCCTATTATTACTTAAAAATGGTGGATTTTGATGGTAGTTGGGAGCGTTCAGATATTCTTCAAAAGAGCTGTGAACCTCAGAATGAAATAGCCACAAAAGATCACATGTTGGTATGGACTGAAGGCAATGCGGAAAGTCTGCTAAGCTATCTGAAAAACGAAAGCATTGAATTCCTAATAGGTGTAGATGGTAAAACCTGGCCCATTCAGGAAGTTTCCTTTTGGCACCTCAATACGGGAGTTTTCATGGCTCAAACCACCACAAACCCCTCTTTTAAAATAGCAGTGCTCAAAAATTAAATACAGGCCGCATAGTATGAGTTTGTCAGTGTAACCGGTAGCCCATTTTTTACATCACCAGTTTGTTTGCCCTTCGGGTCCGGTTAAAGTACTTGAAACCTTACTCTTTTTTTAGACTACTTAGAAGTAAGGTTAAGAGTATGAATTGACAAAGTTGATACTTATTCACCCGGTGCGGGACGCATGGTTCTAAAAACCACCATGTGTTTCCGCACCTTTTTTAGCAGAACTATTGGTAACCTCACTCTAGCTTTAATCAATAGATACAGGATAGGAAAAGGAGTGGCTTTATCTACTTTTGAATCCTAAACCATTTCAATACCCTATCTATGAAATCTATTATGCTAGTGGCCTTAGGCCTTATGCTTTTCACCAGTTGCACCATCAGGCAGGAGTACGTTTTTAACGATGATTTTTCGGGAAATCATGTGTTTGAGCTGGATATGAGTGGGGGGCAGGAAGAAGGACCCGGCGCGGGTATGGCGCAGAGAATGATAGAGAAGTTCAAAGAAGATTCAATGGAAATGGATTCGCTGGTACAAGCTATGAATGCCATGGATGGTATTTCAAATGCCTTGGTAGCGGCAGAAAACGAGGCTATTACCATGAGTTATGACTTTGAGAAGATGGAACTAATTGGAACGCCCATTGATCAGAAAAACCTGGACAAAATGATGGGAGCGGGGATGCATGCAAAAGTGAATGATGATGCAGGAATAAAGTTTGAGTGGAAAGGAAAGAAACTGCACTATACATCTGGAAATTCTGGTGAAAGCGAAGAAATGCCACCAATGATGGAGGGAATGGATGAGAAGATCCGCTTTGAAACCATTATGACCTTTCCTAAAAAGGTGAAGAAGGTAAACAACCAGGACTACGCAATTTCAGAAGATAGGAAGACGATAAAACTGTCGCTCTCTATGAAAGAATTGGCCGATGGTAAAACAGACGAAGTGATCATAGAATTCTAGGACCACAGATAAAAAAACCTCCTTTGATCAAAGGAGGTCTTTCAACATCAAAATACATGGTAATTCTGCACTGCTCCTTGCAGAAATCACTATGATAATTGTTCAATTAGTCCGTAGGATGAAAAATGTAGGCATAGTCTACACCTGCTGTAGTAAAGTGTAATTGCCACTCTTTGGTGGTAAGTTTATCAATCATCCATGTGTTCGGATAAGTAGTGTTTTTGTTCACCAGAATAGCCGTTTCATCTTCGTTAAACTCCCAGGTAAAGCCGTCCAGATCACCAGCAGTGTAGGTGCCGTTTCTAAAGAAACGATACTGAGCACCAATGGCTTGAGGAAAGTTTTTACCGTCCTTGGCCGCTTCCCCTATTTTCCAGCCTCGAGAAATTAAGAACTTATTGGTAGTGTTTAAGGTAACGGTTTGTGTACCTACCCTGTCTCCTTCGGCAGTAGTAGTGGTAAGCGTAACTTCATAACTTCCAGCTCCTGGAAACTGATGTTCTACCTTTTTACCTACTTCTGTGGTTCCATCTCCAAAGTCCCAACTGTGTTTTGACCCTCCTTGTAATGATTCAAAATCAATAGTAGCCTCGTCAACTTCTGTAATACTGAATTCGGCAGCTGGTAATTCGGGGCCAGGTTCTTCAACGGGTTCATCTGGCTGACATGCCTGTAAGTATGCCAACCCTATGAGAGCAAATAGCAATGTTTTCGTTTTCATAATGATGGGGGTTTTTGTTGTATGCAAAGGAATTCCGCTCTCATAGTCAGGGGCTTAAAGCTCCACTAAATACACTTAAAATACACCTAAAAGAACCGGGGCTGAGCCATACCGAAGTACCAGGTGCGTACATTTGGTTTACCTGGCACATGAGGAATTATAGATTACAGCTAAGTGTACTGGCCATGGTGCTGGTGGGCGTTTTGGCCATGCAGTACTATTGGGTGTCAAGAACCATTCAGCTGCAGCGCAATGAAACTACCATTAGCCTTCAATCAGAGGTTGAGTACATTGTGCAATATCTCGAGGAGAACTTCTATTGTTTCAGACTGTATACCACACAACCCATTCCTAAGGGAAAACGGTTCTATGTAAGCTCTCCAAACTACAAGAGCGGTGCACCGGATACTTTGGACATGTTTTTAAAGAGCAATGAGACTGACTCTTTTATCCAACGCTATAGCCATTTAGATTTTTCAGTAGATGCCAAGGTGCAAATTGCTTTCAACTTTGAGTATGGAGAACCATCAAGGGAGGTTCCAATTGATAGCCTTACTCAAAGTGAACTCAACTCTTTGCGACTGTATGAGCGGTACCTGCGTATTAATGACATTCCCGTTGTAGACACTGTGTATCTGTTGGAGGAGCTTGCCAAACTCAATGAAAAACAACTTGAAGGGATTGGGATAGGCGTAAGTCTGCTGGGTTCAAATGGCGAAGAAGAGCTGTTTAGGAAAGTGCCAAAAGGTTTTGCGGGTGTTGAGGCTTTTGCATCTCTTGGCCGCACATTAAATGCTGGCTCAGTCTTTCTGCAGAAAGTGCCGTTTCGGTTTCTGTTGTTTGATAAACGTCCGTTTTACTCCAAAATCAACGTTTGGCTCGTTGGAGTGTCAGTGCTATTATTTCTTTTACTATTACTTATTCTCTTCCTGTTTATACGCAGCGTAGGTCAACAGCGAAAAACGGTGGAGTTGAGAAATGAACTTTTGGCCAATATTACCCATGAGTTCAATACCCCGGTTACCAATATTTCGCTAGCCATGAAATCACTTAAACCTACAGATGAGCGTGGGCAGAGGGCTTTAAGAATTATCAAGGAAGAGAATGAGAGGTTAAAGGAAAATATTGATGTTGTGCTTTCCGCAGCTTCGTTAAGGCATGGCATTGCACAATTAGATGTTCAGCCTATTTCCCTGCACTCAAGTCTTGCTATGGTAAAAGATGTAGTAGAAGTGCAATTGGAAGCCTGTCAAGGACATCTCCAACTAGACTTGGCAGCCAAGGGTGACCAAATAATGGCCGATGAAGTACACATTATAAACGTACTTCACAACCTCATTGACAATGCCCTTAAGTACTGTGATGAACGCCCCAGGGTACTTATTAAAACCTATTCAGAGGGCAGGAATGTGGTATTGCAGGTAAAAGACAATGGTATCGGCATTTCAAAGCAAGACCAGACACGCATTTTTGAAAAGTTCTTTAGAGTGAGCAACCAGTTCAGACATGAGCACAAAGGCTTCGGCTTTGGTCTTCATTATGTGCAATTGGTAGTTGCCGCTCACAAAGGCACAATTTCTATACAAAGTGAAGTAGGTAAGGGAACTACTTTCACGCTAAAATTTCCACTAAAAAACTAGTCAATGAGTACACGTCCTTATACCTTATTGCTGGTTGAAGATGACAAAAACCTGGGGCTGTTGCTCGCCGAGCAACTGGAAGACGAAGGGTTTAAAGTAATTATTCGACGAGATGGCGCTTCCGGGCTACAGGCCATGAAAGAACTGCATTTTGATCTATGCATACTCGATATTATGCTGCCTCAAATTGACGGCTTTGAACTTTCCGGAAAGTTGGCTGAGCTCGATCTAAAAGTGCCTTTCATCTTTTTAACAGCGCGGGCACTTAAGTCTGATAGGATAATGGGCTACAAAGCCGGAGCTGATGATTATGTGAGCAAGCCCTTTGATACCGACGAGCTGGTGTATAAAATAAGGGCAATACTGAGAAGGACCTATCCTCAAAATGAAGAGGAAGTACTATTAAAGGCTGGCAGTTGCGAGTTCCATATTCAAGAGCGAAGGTTAGAAACCCCGCAAAAGGAATTTCAACTGAGCAACAAAGAAGCGGGCCTCATCCGCCTGTTTTTTGAATCGCCCAATGTGCCCATTCCTAAAAGTACCATCCTAAAATCGGTATGGGGGAGAGATGACTATTTTACGGCTAAGAGCATGGAGGTGTACCTAACTAAAGTGCGTAAATACCTGAAGGAAGATGTAACCCTGGAGCTGCAGAATCTTCACAGCTATGGCTACAAACTGGTTATTCAGTAGATATTGCCAGGCAAACTTTCTTCCCTTTTTAACTCCTGCCAAAGAGCTCTCCAGGCTCTTGAATAAGCCTTTCTGACGAAAAGGAATTTCCATTGTTTTCATGATGATGTAAAAAAAATCAACTGCCTTTTAGACCATTTGATACCTAGGGCGTATTTGAATTTGAGTAATAAAACATCAAAATGAAACCAACTTCTACTTTTCTGTGCCGTGTTTTTCTAGGCCTGCTCCTCACTGGACTTCATTTAAGTGCCAATGCCCAAAGTGCTCAGAATTTAGGAGCCGATCTAAGCGAAAAGCTCACTGAACTGGGCGAGAAATATAACTTAAAAGGCCTGGCTGCTAGTGTGGTGTTTAGTGATGGCAGCGTTTGGAGTGGGGTGCAAAGTCCCACTGGTAATTTAGGAACCGACATGCTTTTTGAGATGGGAAGTAGTACCAAGACCTATACAGCCGCCATAATTCTTCAAATGGTAAATGAAGGTGCGTTAAACATGACTGATACGCTTGGAATGTTCTTTGATCAATTTGAGCATATTGATATGGGAATTACCATAAAGCAATTGCTGAATCATACAGCAGGTACCTTCTCATATACAGAGCATGATGATTTTATTGATGTCATTTTTAATGAACCAAATCGCGTTTTTTCACCGGATGAAGTTCTAGACCTGTACATGAAGCCTATGCGTTTTGAACCGGGAACCAATTGGCGCTATAGCAACACCAACTTTTTTCTTTTGGGCCTCATTATTGAGAAAGTGGATGGCATAAAATATGAAGAGTCGCTACGAAAGAGAATTTTTGAACCCTATGGATTAGAACATAGTTACCTGGACGGTTTTGAAAACTATAGCGAGCCTCGAAGCGGTGTTTGGATAGGAGAAGAGACCTACCAAACGCAACCTTATATGTCGCTGTTAACAGGAGCATGGGCGGCTGGTGGCGTTGTAAGCACTACTGAAGATCTCGCCCTTTGGGCCCATAAACTATACACCAACCAAGTGCTCACTGAAGCCTGGACTGATTCTATGAAACAGCTTACCACAGTAAAGGGCAAAGAGAGGTGGTACGGCCTTGGAATGTTTTACAGAAAATATGAGGGAACCGAACTTTACGGTCATGGTGGTACCACTTTTCAGCATTCTACGATGGAGTACAGCCCTGAACATGACTTTTCTCTGGTAATGGTAATTAATGAGCAAACGCGGGGTGCGGCATCAGCTCCGGTGCAGGATGAAATGCTCGACTTTCTATTCAGCAGACCCTGGGGTTTAAATACTCCTGAAAAGAGGGCTTTTAGAACCAGTTTGTACCCCAACCCAGCCCATGGTCAAATCCATGTAAAGACCCAAATGACCTCAGGCGAGCTGGTTTTATTTGACCTTACCGGTAAACAAGTGCTGGCAACATCAATTAAGGAGCAAAACACCATAAACATAGGCTATCTGGAGAAGGGAACCTATGTGGCCGAGATTCGAGGACCCAAGGGCCAACCTGTTCAAAGAGAACGGGTGCTTGTAATGTAATTCCAATCAATCATCATATTTCCAAGACTGCCACAAGCCTCGGTGGCAGTCTTTTTTGGTCGTTTGCAGCCATATTTTACAGAAGCGGTTAAAGGAAGCCATAGAACGCCCACTTACCTTTTGAGGAGTACGCATATTTGAAATCGAATAAATCAACTACATGAAGTCCATAACTACGCTTTTCTCAGGTATCTTTCTTACTGCCCTGCTGCTTACCGGAGCCTGCTCTCAAACCAAGGCGCAAAGAGCTAACACATTAGAAGACGACCTGAATAACAAGCTATCAGAAATTGCGGATAAATACAACTTACAAGGCCTTGCGGCCAGCGTTATGTTTAGCGATGGTAGCATTTGGAGTGGCGTAGAAAGCCCTACGAATAACCTAAGCACGGATATGCTTTTTGAAATGGGGAGTAATACCAAAACCTTCACAGCCGCAATCATTTTACAAATGGTGGACGAAGGCAAGTTGAAATTAACAGACAGCCTTGGGATGTTTTTTGATTCTATTGAAAACGTGGATATGGGCGTTACTGTGAAGCAACTGCTCAATCACACATCAGGAATTTATTCTTATACAGACAATCCCGATTTCTCAACGGCAATAGGACAAGATGAGTCGCGTGTTTTTCAGCCGACAGAACTTCTGGATCTTTTTATACGACCAAAGAAGTTTGAAGCAGGTACTAAATGGGGGTATAGTAATAGCAATTATTTGCTGCTGGGGCTCATAATTGAACACGTTGATGAACAGAAATATGAGGAATCTTTACGTAAGCGAATATTTGATGCTCTGGAGATGGAGCATAGTTACCTGGATATTTTTGAGAGTTACGATGAGCCGAGAAGTGGAACCTGGCTCGGTGGCGGTAGCTATTTTGACCAGCCTTATCCCGCCTTTATGTCATCTGCCTGGGCTGCGGGTGGAGTGGTGAGTACCACAGAAGACCTTGCCTATTGGGCGCATAAACTGTACTCCAATCAAGTACTCTCTGAGGCCCTTACCGACTCTATGAAAAAATTGGTTGTAGTAAATGGAGATGAGAAAAAGTACGGATTGGGTATGTTTTTCAGGAAGTACAAAGGCACTCCCCTTTACGGTCATGGAGGTACTACCCTTCAGCATTCTACTATGGAATACAGTTCTGAGTACGACTTTTCATTGGTGGTGGTAATTAATGAACAAGCTAGAGGAGGAGCTTTGACTCCCGTACAAAACGAAATGCTGGATTATTTACTGAGCAAGCCCTGGGGACTTTCAACGAATGAAATTGTAAATACGAATATCCAGGTATTTCCCAACCCTGCGAGCACTGAACTGCATATCAATTCTAGCTTAACCAATGCTGAATTCACATTGTTTGATGTAGCGGGGAACCTGGTATTAAAGCAAAAAATTGAATCTACTGATCAGGTAGAAGTAGCGCATTTGGAAGAAGGAGTTTACCTCGCTATTGTGCGCAATGCTGCCGGAGTGGGCATACTTCGTGAGCGTGTGGTAATCCTTTAAGCAAGTTGGACTGTGGTGGCAAAGACCGATCTTTGCTACAACACTTTGTTCATGAAGTTTTTACCTCTCTATTGTTTGTTGGTGGCTCTTTGGGGATCGGGCATTGTACATGCTCAAACCAGCACGGAGCTTAATGCCAAGTTGCAGGAAGTCGCGGCTACCCATAAGCTAAAAGGTATATCAGCATCAGTAAGGTTTGCCGATGGTAGTACCTGGAACCATGCAATAGGAAAGGACGGTGCCGATAAGGATTTACACTCTGATATGCTCTTTGAGATGGGGAGCATCACTAAGTCGCTTACAGCTGGTATCATATTGCAGCTAAGCGAAGAAGGCAAGTTGTCTTTGAACGATTCACTACATCGCTACTTCGATACTCTGATCAATATAGACAGTAGTATTACGATACAACAGCTGCTTAACCATACCAGTGGTATTTTTTCATATGAAGATAATTTGACCCTCGCCGGCAGTGTGATCATATATCCTGATAGGGTTTGGAATCCCAGAACCATTCTCAGGGAGTTCATTGAACCCATGTACTTTGACCCGGGGACCAACTGGACCTACAGCAACACCAATTATTTGTTGCTTGGACTCATTATTGAACAAATTGAAGGACACAGCTATCATGAGTCCGTACGGAAGCGACTTTTTGAGCCTTTGGGCTTAGAACATTGCTACATAGAGCCTAGCGAAAGCCACAATGAAGAACGAGCCCTTTCATGGCTCGAGTCAGGAAAGTACCAGGACAACATATCTGAGGCCATACTCTCTGCGGCATGGTCTGCTGGCGCTTTGGTAGCCACCCCACAGGACGTGGCCTTATGGGCCGAGACCTTGTATAGCGGAGAGCTGTTGGGCCCATCACTCACTGATGCCATGCTTGAGAATGTGCAAATAGGGACTCAAACCTTCAATTATGGTTTGGGTACTTCATTAAGCACTTACAATGGATATACCTTATACGGTCATAATGGAAATACCGTTTTACAACATGCCAACATGAGTTACTGCCCTGATTTAGGTATTAGCCTGGCTTTTGCAATCAACCAGGAAGGAGCTGATGAAGTGCTGGAGGCAGTGAAGAAAGATCTATTAGACTTTCTTTTTGCCAAGCCATGGGGGCTGGGTTTACCCCAACTTCCTGCACATTCCGTTCACCTGTACCCCAATCCCGCTGATAAACTGATACAGATTTCGGGAGTGTCAACTCCACTTCAGGTATGTATTTACCATTTCAATGGTGCCTTGGCACTTAAAACCCAGGTTGAAGAGAATACGTCGATAAACGTTTCAGCACTTCCAGCCGGCACTTACATCCTGTCCTTTACCAATTCTTATGGTTCTGTAACTTCCAGAGAGTTGCTACTCCTGTATTAGAATAGGTTTCATTAAGAGCCCATTTTAATAACCTTGGCTTGTAGGGTAGCACTTTCTGTTTGTACCTGTATGAAATAAACACCATCCTTAAAACCACTCAGGTCCAGGCTTCCAGAGAATTTTGATTCCTTGATTAGGATTTCACCTTTTAAGTTGAATACCCGAATGTGTTTTACTTCACCCGGATACTTTAGGTATAAAGCGCCATTTGTAGGATTTGGGTACATGAGCTTCGAAAGCAAGTTTTCTTCTATACCAATGCGCTCGTATTTATAGGGTTCAGAACTACCTTCACAACCCTTTTGGTTCACTACGTCTATCCTATAAGCGCCTTCTTCCGTAGGTACCCAAAACTTCTCATTGCCTCCTGCAATGGCTACACCTTTAAAAAACCACTGGTAATTGTCAAGGTCCAGGTCACACCAGAGTGTGTCACTGATCAGGCTAATAGATGGTTTAGGCAGTGGCAATACTTCAGTACTTACGGTGCCTGAAGTAGTAGAGCATCCAAAACTGTTAGTAGCCGTAAAGTAGTATTCAGCTTCTACATCAGAGCCTATTTGACTGGTGGTGGCAAACGGAGCTCCGTCTTTGTACCATTGAACGTCCACAGCATCATCACTTACTAGCTTAATTACGGTTTTTTTACCCAGGCAGAAAACACTATCCCCATCAAATTCAATACTGGCAATGGGCGCCTTTTTGGCCTCAATCTCAATAGTTTCGGTAGGTAGTGCGCAACTGCCTCGTTTGGCAATTGCCATGTAGTTTCCTGCTTCAGTAACATTTAAGGTAGTGGCACTTGCCCCGTCAATTTTTACGTTGTCCTTATACCATAAAATCTGAGCGTCGCTAAAGATTCCAGTGCTCACTTTTAGGTCAACACTACTTCCCTCGCAAAACACGTTTTGACCGTCCGTACTGCGCAGTTCGGGAGCCAGGGCATGGCAAGAGTCAACCACCATTCTATACAAACTGCCACTCCGTACCCCTTCAGTTGCCGCTATGTAGAGTTGTCCTTTGTAGCCAGCAATGTCACGTATCTCGCTTGAAGCTGTACCAGGGTTAATGTCCCAGAGGAGTTTTGTCCCGTTCTTGGTGCCATCGCTCATCCATAGTTCACTTCCGTGGTCTACAGACGTTGCTTTGAAAAATAGAAGGCCGTTGTACAAGGTGAGGTGATCAATTTCCGCAGAGCGGTAGTTGGCGTTAATATCCTTCAGCATGTAAGTGCTGTCCATGCTACCATCGGTTACAATGAGTTCTTCCCCAAAATTGCCAGACCTTGCTGTGAAAAGAATTTTGTCGCCCAGTTGAACAAAATTAGATGGATCTCTAATTGTTTCGGTGGGATGGCTTACTATGTTAACTGCTTGGGATGATGGCTGATACCTAAAGAACTTTTTGCCATACTTGTCATCAAAGGCGCTAAAAAACAAGTTTCCTTCATGCATAAATAGAGTGTCTGGCTCAAAGTCGTCGGCAAGTCCGGATGTTTTAAATTCAATTGCCAGATTCGCCTCCGGGTCTGCATCGGATGGGTTGGTTTGATAAATACCGTATGCACCATTGTCATCCATGGCTGAAAAGAACACCATAGTGTCATTTCCACAGAAGAAGTTGGGTTCACTGGAGCCCGTAGATGAGATGTCGCTTATTTGCGTGGTCCCTTTAAATGAACCATCAGAGATAAAGGGTTCTCTGCCTGTACTATTAATCTCAGCACTAAAAAATAGCTTGTCTCCAACTTTAGCCAGGTTGGATACATCTTTATAGCTTTTGCCTTTTCCTTTATTGAGGGGTTTAGTGCCGTCCTTACTTCCATCAGAAATAAACAATGTGCTACCGGAAAGAAAGCCTTCACTTGCCACATAGTAGAGTTGATGCCCAAGAATGGCATAGTCTCTTGGAGCTGAACTGTTAAACAAATCACTTGGGGTTACGAAGAAAGAACTTGCAGGCGTACCGGCACTTCTATAGAGCTCAACTCCGTCTAGAAAGGAAACAGCCGTTCCATATAGTTTCCCTTTAAACTCCACATACTCTCCCATAGCACCAGGAAGTCTGTCAGGATTAAGGTCATCCAGAAAAATGGTGCCATCATGTGTACCATCAGTACGCCACAATTCTACGTTATGTGTACTGTCGTTGGCCATTAGGTACAAATAGTCTCCCGCCTTCATAAAAGTACTTACGCGTTGGTCGCCATAGTCTATGGTTGTATTGATGTTACTAACCATCTGCGTGTTTTTAGCAGTGCCATCGGTTTGCCAAAGCTCTACTCCAAATGAGTCAGTATGTGCCGAGGTATATAGTTTGTTCTTGAAGATAGTTCCATGGTTTCCCATGTAAGAACTTCTGGCTCCAGCAACCAAATCGGTTACCAAAGTGGTCTTGGCAGCGCTTCCATCGGTTTGCCACAATTCGCGCCCAGCCTCTCTTGTATAGGCACTAAAAAACATGGTATTTCCCATTATGTAGAAATCCTGAGGATGTGAGCTGGTGTCACTTGCTATGTCTTTTACCTTTACTGTAGTGGCATTGCTATTACCGGTTTTCCATAATTCAAAATCACCTGATGTAATCCCTGAGAAGTATATCTGTCCATTAAAAAGAGCCAGATCATTTACGCTTTGGCCCACATAGGGCTCTGAAGTGGAACCCACTTCCTCTTGAGTAAGTGTATTTACATTCAACCTGTGCAGTTGGGGGGTGCAGTAGTAAAAGTAATTTCCTGTGGCCGCATGGTCTCTAAAGTAGATGTAGTTGTAAAGTGTTTCCACTTCTTTATGAGAGCCGATTGCCTCTTTTCCCGCATATACAGTGGTTTTTAGCCCGGTGGTGCGCATATACCATATTACCGTGTTTTTATGTGCATATAGGTAAGCAATATCTCCGGCGCCTGTGGCACTTCTTTCAAAGTACTTTTCAGGACTTGCGAATGTTTTGTCCACACGATACATCTGGTCATTGAATCCATAGAACAGATAATTGTCGGTGCTCACAAAATTCGATTTGGCATATTGGTATCCATGGGAGTGAGAAGCCACCAGGGTATCATGGTTTAAGCTGCTGTCTACTCTTCTTACATCGTAGGAGTTGTCGGCCGATTGATCCTGGTAGAACAAGTAATTATTGAATGTACCCAAGTCTATTTCGTAGTTGTACTTGGATTGATAGTATTTTTTAGTGCCCGCAGTGGTGCCATCAGTATACCAGATACTCGCGTCATTTCCATCGGCATACACCAGAAAAAAAGTGTATTTACCATGCTCAACTGCGTGGGTAAATGAGGAATTACCTGATCCAGGGCTGAAATCATAAAGAAGTTGAGTACCAGCTTCAGTACCGTCAGAAACATAAAGCTCCTTACCAGTGCCTGGAGCATTTGCAGTAAAGAGCATAAAGCGATCGTTGCTGTAGAAGAAAGCAGGATCGGAGTTTTGACCAAGATGGATAAAATCGTAAAAGTGCTCTTGGGCAGAAAGCTGTAAGTAGGAGCACAGGAGAATAAGGGTAGTAAAGAGTCTCATGAGGAACATGATTTGGGGAACCTCAAATTTCGCCTCTGAAACTGACAATTAAGAGCATTAACAAATACCGTTGATTATTCGTGGGCCATTTGAGAGTATTTAGCCCTGTAAAGCAAGAAATTAAGCCTTTTTAGGCTTGGACTTGCTCGAAAATGTTACTCTTCCCAGCCAAAATTCTCTGTTTTGGGAAGGTCGAGCATACTCGTAGCGTATTCGTCTGGAATGGTTCCAAGCTTACGGGTTCTCAGGTCAAGCCAAGCTCCTTCCACATGCACTTCACAAGCCAATACACCATCGCTCTTGTAAATATTGTGTTTAATGGCCCATCTTGAAGCATCTTTTCTGGCTCCATGCAAGAGTGTCTCTATGTGCACTTCTTCACTCAATGCTATTTCGCGCTTATAAATAAGCTCTTCTCTAAACAGGATGGGGCCAATAGCCAGTTTACGCATGGCCGACATGCTCAGGCCAAAGGTTTCCAGCATTTCAACTCTGGCGTGGGCGCAAAAATCAGCGTAGGCAGAATGTCTGAGATGCCCATTGGCATCTACATCAGCCCAGCGTACTTTATAGGTAGTAGCTTTCATTTCAATTGAGTTTTAGGACAGAGTATTGCTCCAGTCTATGTTTTCTTTCTGAAGAAAAGCAGATATGCCTTTTTTACAGTCCTCATTGCCTCTGGCTTTAGCATTCATTTGAGCCGCATAGTCAAGGGCTTCTCTGCCTTTCATACTCTGTATTTCAGCTATCATAAGCTTGGTGATTTGCAGAGACTGACCCGAGCACTGAGCCACAAGTTTTCCGGCAAACTTGTTTACATGCTCTTCTATAGCATCAGCTGCGACAATTTCATTAAGGAGTCCGTAGCTGAGCGCCTTTTCAGCATTGAAGAGTTTTCCAGTGAGCAAGAGTTCTTTTGCCGTTTTCTCATCTACTTTTCGCAATAGGAAAAACATTACTATGGCGGGGATAAAACCAATTTTCACTTCCGTGTAGCCAAAACTGGCTTCAGGAACTGAGAATACAAAATCACAAACTGTGGCCAGCCCGCAGCCTCCTGCGATGGCATGACCTTCCACTTGTGCTATTACTACTTTATCATGCCAGTAAATCTGTTCAAATAGTTCCTTGAGATGGCTTGAGTCGGCATAGTTTTCATCATAGCTGTTTTCCTGAAGCTGCTGTAAGTAGGCCAGGTCTGCACCTGCTGAGAAAGCTGCACCTTCGGCTTTTAAAACAATCACCTTGCACGAATTATCTTCAGAGGCCCGGCTGAAGGCAGCTTTTAATTCGGTTACCATTTCACTGTTAAGCGCATTGCGCTTTTCAGGACGGTTGAGGGTGATATAGCCTATTTGATTGGAAGTATGGTAAGAAACCAGTGTCATTTTGATTGTATTAAAAAAGCACCATCTCTGCTAACAAAATGGGCGTTTGCAAAGTTGGGGTATTTAGCCAAGAACCAGCTATGGTGTATTCCAGAATCGAACACGCATTTTTCAGGCAATAGTTGTTTGATGAGTTGATGGGGAGTGTGTTTATGAATTATGAAATGATCAAAGAAACTCAAATTGGGAAGGTATTGACCCACTACATGAATGCGATGCCTGGTTAAAAACAGCGAATGTTGCTTAAATAGAGAATAACTCACCTGAGAAGGGGGAACGTTTAAGTGCACCGAGTCTACAACAGCCCTGTTCTCAAAGAAACCATCCGTATTAAAACCATGGTCAATGCTGTCAGTGCTATGCAGAAAGAGTACCGACTTATTAGGGAGCTTGAGACCGTATACGCTGCTACCTCTGGTGTCAAAAACAACAAATTCTTGTTTAGGCAAGAGGTACTGGCGCTGAACAAGGTGCAGGCCCTGTTGTAGAATTAAAACTGACAGCCCCCATTTTAGGTACTTAAGATGCTTTTTGAGCAGGGAGTTGGCCAATAAGAAGAGTACAATGACTAACAAGACAACATCAAGCAAATCAATGCTAATATGATGAATATGAGACCACGGTAATGATGCAATGCCAGAAATAGCCCAGAGGAAAGCACTCAACAGTTTCTCATAAGCGATTTGGTAAAAGCTAAGTAATTGGCCACCAAAGAAGACCAGTACCTGCAGTACAACTCCTCCACTTACAACCAGAAAGGCTGCCGGAATTGCCACAATATTGGACAGGAGAAACCATACCGGGAATTGATGGAAATAATACAGTGTAATGGGAAGTGTGGCGCATTGAGCCGCTATAGAAACACTTAGTATGTCCCAAATGAACTTGAGTAAGCGTCTTTTTGGTCGCCACCATTTAGCAATACTAGGTTGCAATACAATAATGCCCAGTACCGCACTGTAAGACAGTTGGAAACCAACATCGGTCAATAATGAGGGTTTGTAAGTAAGCATGGCAAAGGCCGTGAGCAATACTGTGTTTAAGGTATTGGTGGGCCTTTTGAGATGTGAGCCAATAACAATTACGCTAAACATAATGGTGGCTCTTTGAACGGAGGGAGGAAAACCAGTGAGCAAAGCATAGGTCCAAAGTCCTAGTAGGAGCAATGCCAGACGCAAGTGTCTGCCAAATGTAAAGCCCATTAAAAAGAGCAATGCTTTATTCAATATCCAGTAAATAATGCCTACATGAAGGCCAGAAACCGCCAGAACATGCATGGCCCCGGATTGAGAGAAACTGCGTTTGGTGTCCGGACTCAAATCGTCCTTTACGCCTATCAATAGCGCTTGTGCCAATGCCCTCTCTTGCCGCGGTAAATAGCTCAACGACTGACCAACGCGTAAGCGCATGTTGTGAAGAAATTCAGAAGCAAAGTTCTTTGGGGCTTTACGAACCAGCTGGGCGTCTGTTCCTCGGATGAATGCCTGATGGTATATGCCCTTATTTCCCATGTATTCTGCATAATTGAATTGATTAGGATTAGTAGCCTGTGGAATGGTTCTAATACTTTTTGCCGCCACCATCCAATAATCGCCTACCTGGGCTTTGTTCAAAGCAGAGTCACTGTTGTAGCAAATAAGTCGACCATCTATAGGAATGCTGGAGTCCTTCCGGAGACCCGAAGAAATGGTGGCAATGGTTTTATGGACCCTTCCATTCTTGTAATGAATTTGCTGAAACTCCAGAAGTAAAAAGTCGTAATCGTTTTGATGTAGAATATGATCAGAGTTGTGAATAGGATCAGTAATGGAATTGAAAAGCCAGGAGGCACAGAAGAAGCATATCAAAACTGCGGCACTTCGAATTTTAAGGAAATATCCGAGAGGGTTGAAGAGTTTTAATCGATCCGCTATCAGCAGTAAAAAGGATATTGAGAAGAGTGCAATAAAAAACCATAGACCCTGCTGAAACAGCTCCTGATAACATAAAATGCCAAGTATCCATACGATTACCAGCCTGAAAAACGGAAGTTGACGTAGCCTAACCATTGACTTTGCTCCGCACAAAATAATCAATAGGTTAATGGCTTAGTCCCAATCGTAACGTAAATTTAACAGCATGATGGTTGTGCACTTGGCACCATGGAGCAATTTTGCCTTGTCTTAATATTGAAAAAGTAAACTCATAACACAATGTCGAATAGCAATATCAAGGTATTGGTGGTAGATGATGAAGAAGACATATTAGAGCTTCTTGAGTACAATCTGGAAAAGGAAAATTTTGAGGTTGTAAAGGCGCGAAATGGTAAGGAAGCCGTTGACATAGCCGTACAAGAGGTACCTGATATTATATTACTTGACATTATGATGCCCCTGATGGACGGTATTCAGGCCTGTCAGGAAATTAGAAAGGAGCCAAGTTTGGATGATGCCTATATCATTTTTCTAACTGCGCGCATTGAAGAGTACTCAGAGATTGCGGGCTTTTCGGCCGGAGCTGACGACTACCTCAATAAGCCCATTAAGCCAGGCGCATTGATTAGTAGGCTCAAGTCAGTAATGAAACGCAAGGAAAAGGAGAGTGAGCACGAAGAGTTGAGTTTTAACAATCTCGTGATTGATAGAAAGTCTTTCGAGGTAATTTATGATGAGCAAAAAATTCACTTTGCCCGCAAGGAATTTGAATTGCTCTACCTCCTTGCCAGTCAACCTGGAAAAGTATTTAGTAGAAATGATATTTTAGACAATATATGGGGCAACGATGTGTATGTAGGGGATAGAACCATAGATGTGCATATTAGAAAAATCAGAGAGAAAATAGATCCTGCTCTTATCAAGACCATCAAAGGCGTAGGCTATAAATTTGAGCAGCCTAATTGATGGGTGCCCTTGTCAAACAATAAAGCTTCAATCGTTTTTTCAGTAGTGGTGACTTTGGTTACCGCTATTGCCTTGGCCCTGGCCGGGCTCAGTGCGGTTACGGTGGTAGTGGTATCTACCGCTATGTTTCTTACTTACTTCGCTTTCTTTCGTATATCTCTGTATTTCATCTTCTACAGAGATTTAGAGCGGGTATGGAACAATGTCCGTTCTATGCGTAAGAGCAAATCATCAAAAGATGCTTATAACGCAGCTTTTGTACCCAGCTGGATAGATGATGAGGTAAAGCTATTGTTGAAGGAGAAGACCACCGAGATCGGTAAAATGAAGGAAGTGGAACGGTTCAGAAAGGATTTTCTTGGAAGTGTCGCTCATGAGTTGAGAACGCCAATTTTTGGCATACAAGGGTATTTGCACACCTTGCTTGACGGCGCCGATGAAGATGAAAAGGTACGGGGTAGGTTTTTAAAGAAGGCAGCCAAGAACGCTGATAGCCTCACCATAATTATTGAAGACCTCATCACAATTTCCAGAATTGAGTCAAATGAGGTAAAGCTCAATAAAGTGGATTTTGACCTGATTGACATTATCAATGAAGTATGCGAGGCTTTGGATTTCCAGGCAACTCAGAATTCCATTGAATTAAGTCATAAAGGGCTGAGCTCCGTAATGGTTTATGCCGATTCCCAAAAAATTAAACAGGTGTTTACCAATTTGGTGAGCAACTCAATAAAATATGGAAAGGAGAAGGGGCAAACCATTGTGAGGACCTACGATATGAAGGACTCAGTACTTATAGAAGTAGCCGATACCGGGGTTGGAATTAGCAAAGAAGACCTTCCCAGAATCTTTGAGCGCTTTTTTAGGGTAGATAAGAACCGTTCCAGGCAGCACGGCAATAGCACTGGTTTAGGCCTGTCAATTGTGAAGCACTTTCTGGAGGCACATGGACAGGAAATAACCGTGAGAAGCAGCCCCAACAAAGGGAGTATCTTCATTTTCTCGCTGCCTAAGAGCAACAGCAAGCAGAAGCAGTTGAAAATAAACCTCTCAGGTTCTCCTAAGCAATAAGCTCCTTGAACCGGGCTATTGTGCTCGTAGGATCAGGTGTATTGAATACCGCACTTCCGGCGACCAATACATCGGCACCAGCATCTACCAGCGATCGGCAGTTTTCCAAATTCACACCACCGTCAATTTCCACCAGTAGTTGGCTATGACGCATAGAAGCCAGATGCTCCAGCTTTTCATATACAACAGGTATAAACTTTTGTCCACCAAACCCTGGGTTTACTGACATAAGCAAAACCATATCCAAATCCTGAATAACGTGTTGGATAGCGGATACCGGGGTAGCCGGGTTTAAGGTAACTGCTGCTTTGGCGCCAGTGGCCTTAATCTGTTGTACGGTGCGATGTAAGTGGGTGCAGGCCTCTACGTGTACGTTTATAACATCAGCTCCGGCATCTCTAAACTGCTCAATGTACAACTCCGGACGTTCTATCATTAAATGAACGTCAATAGTCTTTTGAGCCACCTTTTTTAAGGCTTTTAGAATGGGGAAACCAAAGGATATATTGGGGACGAAGTTGCCATCCATTACATCCACGTGAAACCAATCGGCTGCACTTTGGTTGATCATCTCAAAATCTCGTTCAAGATTGCCAAAGTCAGCCGATAGGATAGATGGGGCTAGTAAAGCCATATACTAAAAAAGTAATTAGTCTCTGTCTCTTCGATCTCTGTTGTCACGACGATTGTCTCTACCACCGCGGTGGTCTCTGCCTCGGCCGCGGTCACCACCTCTGCCTCTGTCGTTGCGATCTCTTGGTGGACGGTCAACCCAGCCTTCGGGCTTTTCAAGAAGAGCTCTTCTTGAAAGTTTAAGCTTTCCGCTTCTTTGGTCAATGTCCAGTAGTTTAACCTGTACCGTGTCGCCCACTTTCACATGGTCGTCAAGGTTTTCTGTTTTTTGGTACGCCCACTCCGAAATATGAAGCAAGCCTTTCTTGCCAGGCATAATTTCTACGAGTACACCAAAGCCAAGCGACTCCATCACAGTTCCTTCATAGGTTTCTCCTACTTCAGGTTCGGTGATAATGGCAGTTACCCAGTCAATAGCGGCTTGAAGTTTGTCTGGCTCAACACCTGAAATTTGAACAATTCCAAGGCCATTTTCCTCATCTTCTTCAATGCTGATGGTAGTGCCTGTCTCAGCTTGTATTTTCTGAATGACTTCACCACCTTTACCAATAACGGCTCCTATGTAATCTTTAGGAATGTTCATTTGGTACATTCTAGGAACAAAGTCTTTATAGTCAGAACGTACTTCTGAAATCTCCTTGTTCATTTCACCAAGAATATGCATTCTTCCTTCACGCGCCTGCATGAGGGCTTCTTCAAGAAGCTCAAAGGTGAGCCCGTCTACTTTGATGTCCATTTGACAAGCAGTAATACCGTCTTTGGTACCTGCCACCTTAAAGTCCATGTCTCCCAAATGGTCTTCATCTCCCAAAATATCTGAAAGAATGGCATAATTGCCTGTTTCAGAATCAGAGATCAGTCCCATAGCAATACCTGAAACACCCCCTTTAATTTGAACACCAGCATCCATTAAGGCCATAGAACCCGAGCAAACGGTAGCCATGGATGAAGAACCATTTGACTCCAGAACTTCTGAAGTTACACGAATGGTATAAGGACAGTCTTCAGGAGAAGGAAGCACATTTTTAAGAGCTCTAAGTGCCAGGTTTCCATGTCCTATTTCCCTACGTGAAGAACCTCTTAAGAAGCGCGCCTCACCAGTTGAGAAAGGAGGGAAGTTGTAATGCAATAAGAAACTATCGGTTCCCTGATCCAATGCACGGTCTATAAGTTGTGCGTCCATCTTGGTTCCAAGAGTTACTGTAGCCAATGCCTGAGTTTCGCCACGGGTAAAAACAGCAGATCCATGAACTGATGGCAAGTAGTCTGTTTCGCCCCAAATAGGCCTTACTTCCGTAAGTTGCCTACCGTCCAAACGCTGACGAGTGGTCAACATCATGTTACGAACAGCGGACTTGAGCGTTTTCTTATAGTACTTTTTGATAAGGTCAACATCTTCTTCCGGTTCTTCACCAAGCGACTCAATGTACTCATCAACCAAGGCAGCAAACTTTTCACTGCGCTCTTTCTTTTCTGATTTCTGACCGGCTATCTCGTACAATTTATCGTAGAAAAGCTCATGTACCTTTTTTGCCAACTCTTCATCGTTGGTTTCATGGTCATACTCTCTTTTTTCTTTTACACCTACCATTTCGGCAAGCTCTAGCTGAGCTTGGCACTGTAGTTTAATAGCTTCATGAGCCAGTCTAATGCCCTCAAGCATTTCCTTCTCACTTACTTCTTTCATTTCTCCTTCTACCATGTTCAAGGTATCCATGGTTCCGGAAACAATGAGGTCAATGTCCGCCCTTTCTATATCAGGACGTGGAGGGTTGATAATGTATTCACCGTCAATTCGCGAAACACGAACCTCAGAAATAGGACCTGCAAAAGGTATGTCTGATATAGTAATAGCGGCTGAAGCAGCTAAACCCGCCAATGCATCAGAAGCTACATTGGGGTCAGAAGAAATCATTTGAATGATTACCTGAGTTTCAGCATGAAAGTCGTCAGGAAATAGAGGCCTTAATGCACGGTCTACTAAGCGAGCGCGGAGCACTTCGTAATCTGAAGGTCTGGTTTCACGCTTTAAAAAACCACCCGGAAAACGGCCGGCTGATGAAAATTTCTCCAAATAATCTACTGAAAGGGGAAGGAAATCTACTCCTTCACGGGCATCTTTAGAAGCCACGACAGTGGCCAGCAACATACAGTTGCCTGAACGCAATACTACTGATCCATCTGCTTGTTTGGCCAAAAGACCTGTTTCAAGGGTGATCACTGAGCCATCGGCCATCGTAATATCTTTACGTATTGCTTGTGGTTTCGTCATTTTCTATTGTTGAATTGTTGTTTTTTTCAGTCTCTATTTCGCGCCGCAATATAGCTCAAAGTCTAGAGACTTTTGAGACACATGTACTTACGAAAAAAGGGCAGTACAACTGCCCTTTCTTTCTTATTGTCTTGTAATGAAGAAAAATCTATTTTCTTAGACCCAACTCCTTAATGATAGCACGGTATCTAAAGATGTCTATCTTGATCAGATAGTTCAGTAGATCACGACGCTTACCAACCAACTTTAAAAGGCTTCGTTGAGTGGCATAGTCTTTCTTGTTAGACTTAAGGTGTTCAGTTAGGTGCTTGATACGGTAAGAGAATAGAGCAATCTGAGCTTCAGGAGAACCGGTGTCTCCATCTCCTTTACCGTATTTAGAGAATATCTCTTTCTTCTTCTCGCTGGATAAGTACATCTTACGAAATTTTAAAAGGATTAAAAAAATTAAGGCTGCAAAGGTATTCCTATTCACTGAGAAATAGGAGGTTGAAGTAAGAAATAATTTAGAAACCCCTATGGAGTCACTTTCTTATCTGGTTCAATTCAAGTTTTAAGCTGGACACTTCTTCCTGCAACTGAACAATTTTTTCAAGGGCTTTAGTGTGTTTGTCAATCAGGTCATGATACATCTTGAGGTATTTATCTCGCTCAAGAAGAGTCTTCTTGTAATCAGGGGGCATAGCACTACCATATTTATACTCATGTTCGTTTACAAAATTGCTCAATTCTGTTAACTCCTGTGAGAAGTCATGGTTGATAACCGCGCCTATTCGTTCCACTTTCGAGAGGGATAAGTTATCGTACGTGAACCACTGATAGAGTGTTCTTCTTGATATATCGAGCCTCAGGGCCACTTTAGTAAGTGACATTCCTGACCTTCTCGTTGCTTCTTCTACTAGTTGGCCTCTGTGCATAATTACTCAGCAAATATGAATTATCTGCGTGAGTAAAAGTTTACATAAATAATCACATGTTTGTGAAAATAGTTACATTTGTGTTGAGCAGAGCTGGGCTCTTTCTAAGATATCGTCTCAGCGACAGGCGACTAACCAATGGTGAAGTTTAATAGTGATTCATGAGCGCTTCACCCATTAAGAAATGCCGGAACGTTTCCGGCATTTCTCCTTTTATGGAGTTTGCATAAAAAACCCCCGAACCTGGATAGATCCGGAGGTCGTAAGCAAGGGTTGTAAAGAATTTCTTCAGAGACAGCAAACTGTCACCTTCTCTACCAGATTTCACCTTTAGAAAAAGCGCAAATACCTCCCTTGCTTATTTTCAAAATACAGTCATGCTCTTTACGGAGTTTTCCCATCTCAGCTGTAAACATGTTTTTTTAATTACAGGAAATGAATTACACTGACGTGACATCATTTCTTGATCGATAATTAAAACATTACTATCCCTTCACTTTACATAGCCGAATTCTGCTCGGCCACTAACTTATATGCAATATACAATGTAATTCTCATACTTATATGAGCTTGATTTTAAGGCTCATAATCATGAAGGGTTAAAGTGTTACGACGAGTTTTCTTTAAGTAATTGCTCTAAAAGATGCACAGGGTCACTATTGGCTTAATTTTGGGCCTAAATAGCCTGATTGCCGGTATCGGTTCTGGTGAGTTTTACTATATGGTTTCTTAATGAATTATTGGATTCAAATCATACCGCAAAAGGGTGATTTCGATAAGCAGGCAATATTTTTCTTAATGAGGATTATCGCTCATTGTGAGCTATTATTAAGGGTTTTAGTTTTTCGGTTAAATTTTAAGAAAGTCTAACTGCAATGATGGGGTTGCCAAATTACCTTTACGCAATCACTATTAACCAGGGCGGTTAGGTCGATAAACATATTAGGAACCGTTCCTGGGGAGGGACGGTTTTTTTTATCCAGGAATTTCTATGATTTGGGCACTGCCTCCACTACTTCAAACTCTGCTAGTATTTGCTGGAATTGGTGGTGTATTTGTTCCATTTGTGGGTAGCTAAGCTTTTGGCCAAACTGGGTGAGTAAGTATATGCCACCCACTGTGAGCACGCCACCAGGCACAAACCATAAGGCCCAGGGGTAGGTGTTCAATACCAAATGTTGGGAAAGCCCCCAAATGAGCATTGCCAAAGTACTCATGCTAATAGTGGCGTATAGGAAGACAAACATGGTCCATATTTGAGGTCTTGGACCGTATAGCCCTCTTATGAGTGCCCCACCTTCTTCGTGTTTTTCAATGGCCAGGCCCAGTTGCGGACTCCAAAAGTGTTGCTGGCTCTTTTCCATTTTCATAAATACATGATGCGTGGCAACACGAGTAAGTACCATATTCTGGTCTGCTTGCCTGTTTTCAAAGGCTTTTATCACATCTTGCTCCGGAGCGTTCAAGTGTTTTCTAAACCTTGGTCTGGACCTGATGCTTTGTATTTCCTTGGAGAGCATGGTATGGTGAAGGTAGGAATAATGTTGTGAAAAGCTCTTGTCAAGCAAATGGCATTACATCGGTAGAAAGAGCAGTTTTCACTAAAGTATGGAGCCTACCATCATTTTGCTATCTTGTGCCAGCTAATAAGGTTAAGACTATAGATATGAGCAATGTGAGGCATATGACCCCTGAAGAGTATATTGCCAACAGGGTAGATTCACAAATAGAGTGGCATGAAAAAAAGAGCGGTAGCAACAAAAAGTTGTATCAGAAGTATCAGATGATTCAATTGGTGGTAGCCAGTTTAATTACGCTGTCGGCGACCCTTACCGTGATTGACCAGGCCTGGGTATCGTTTGTTGCACCTACTCTGGGAGCCATCGTGGCGGTGGTTTCAGGTATTTTAGGCTTGTACAAGTTTCAGGAAAACTGGGTGGACTACCGTACTACAGCTGAACAGTTGAAGCAAGAAAAATTCCTATTTCTTACAGGTAGTGAGCCTTATGATACAACCCAGCGCTTTCAAATTCTGGTGGCCAGTGTAGAAGACATTCTTTCAAAGCAAAACTCTAAGTGGAAACGAAACTCTAACGATGGCTCGCAGGCTGAAGGGAAGGCAAGCAATTTTTCAGTAGAAGAAGAATTACCTGATGAATAACTGCTACACTCCCACTTTTTGAGGAATGCCAGACATAGCATCTTCTATTACCAGGTTGTAGAAATGTTGTAAACCGATTCCTGAGTGTTCAATTTGTCTTGGAATACTACTTTTAAGCATCATTCCGGGTATGGTGTTCACTTCAAGAAAGTAGGGTACGTCGCCTTTAATGATAAAGTCTATTCTGGTCAGACCCTGGCAGCCAATGGCCTTGTACACACTCAACGCAGTATGTTGACAATGCTCCAACACTTTTGAGGGCAAACGCGCAGGAGTAATGAGCCGGGTATTCTCTTGAATAAGCTTGGAATCTGTATCAAAAACATCACCCTGAAAATGCGTTTCAGTAGGGGCAAATACATATTCATGCCCTTTGCGATCAATCATCACACCAATGGTAACTTCAATGCCATCAATCGCTTCTTCAATCATCACTTCCTCATCATATTTCATAGCCAATGCTACAGAAGATTCAAGATTGGAACGATCTCTCACCATGGATACTCCAAAACTTGAACCACTGCCGTTGGGTTTTACTATACAAGGAAGTGGAGCGCGCCACAGCTGCTTTTCGTAATTGTGCTCATTGACTAATATCCCATTGGGAAGAGCCACATTGGTAGCAGATGATAGAAATTGCTTGCACTGGTGTTTATTGGCACAAAGGGCACTGGCCAGTACGCCACTGCCAGTATAGGGTATGTTAAGCATTTCAAAATAGCCCTGAAGCATACCGTTTTCTCCTTCACCGCCGTGCATCACCATGAAAACACAATCAAATCGGGTTGTAGTGCCTTGATACACAAAGCTGAAATCATTCCTGTCGATTTGAGCAATAGCTTCTTCACCAAGTCCTGTTTTTACCCACCAGGATGTGCCTACAATATCTACCACATAGGTTTGGTAGCGAGCAGGGTCTAAGTGCTTTAGTACATCTCTGGCACTATCATAGGCACTTGGAGATTCAACTGAATTGCCGCCCGTTAACACCGCTAATTTTATTCTATTCATATCACTTAACCTATAGTTTGTTCTATTCATGCAGTTCCCCTTCTGACCGTTCTATTAAATCAGGTAGGAAGTCCTGATATCCTGAAGTGAGCCCAATGAATTTGGCATGGTCGCAGATGAGAATTAAGGAGTTTTCCAATTCCACTAAATCACATGTAGCCAACTCAAAGTGAATACCATCTACAAAGACCTGATGCTCTTTCAGGGTTCTTTCTACGCCATTTTCCTCAATTACCAGCTTCCCGGAGAAAATGATAAAGGCCTTATTTCGAAAAGGTTTCAAACTCGAAACCTGTTCATTGCCAAGCCACTTGGGTTCAAAACCTCTGGCTAGTGGAAGGAATAGCGAGCGTGTTATTTTCTTGAAGGCCGGTAAACTAAGAAGGTAGTAGATTCGGTCAAGCACAGTTAAGGGCGACTTGTCTGTAGAGAGTAGGTGCTTAAGCGTTTTTGCCGGTAGTATAGTACCCTCTTCCAGGTATTTTATTCCCTGGGCATTTTTATGACTAACCAATACTTTGGCAGCAGTGCCGCTTAGTAATTGATCAGGATGAAATAGTCCTGCAAACACTTCATTTGGTAATTGGCCATCAGTGGTTTTTCCAATGGCTTCAAGCGCCAGTGACTTTGTTACAGGGTTTACCTTGGTATAGTCATGGTTGATAATGTTCCTGAGCCTTCCTTGTAGGGAATAGCTTTTTTGTGAAAACTGTTCCCTTGCTTTTTGAGTCATTTGTTTGCCACCAGCTTCCCCTACTATATGTAATAGATATTCCTTCAGATCATCGCTCACAAAGTTGTCAATGATTTCCAGGGCAAATACCTTTTCGTCGCCCACTAAATTTTCCCTAATGAGTTGAACAACCGATTTGTCTTCAATAAGTCCAAGCAGCTCATAAAACAGAGTGGCATAAAAAGCATTTTCCTGAAGCAGGGCTTCTTCCAAAACCTCTACATGACTATGCCCCTTAAGGTCGTTTAGGCTGGCTTCAATCCAGGCCACCTGGCCCAATGTATCACGGAGTAGTTCTTTTACCTTAATTCGGTGTGCATCCTTACTTACTTTAAAATCCATTTCGTTAAGTACGGCACCTATTTCCAACTGCATCCATTTGTTGGCATGAAAAAACAACTCCAGTAGGTAAGTAGCGGCTTTTGGAGTACCCATAAGGCCACAAACCTGGGCGGCGCAAAGCTTCACTCTCACCGAATAGTGCTTTTTGATAATTTGTTCCAGATAGGGTAGCACTGCATCGCCTGCCAATGCAAGGCGCACAATTATTTCAGGCCTAAATCTGGATTGACCAAGCAGCTCATTCATGTAAGAAAAGGTATAGGACAGGTTACCGGCTACCACCAGATGAATGCATGACCTGATCACTCGATCATTGGAGCTTTGCATCAATGACATGAAATGTGGTCGCTCCAGATGATCAGGATGCTTTAATAGAAACTTAAGAGCCAGCATTTTATCATAGCTGCGCTCTGAGCTGCACAGCCTTTGTAACTCTTTTTTATCCAATACCAACTGATTGTTTTCGTCAAGAACCTTTCGAAGTGCTTCAAGCGAGATTTGTAATTCAGAGTTATCCGGCCTTCGTGAAACTTGCCACAACAGATTGGCCAAGCCTTCATTTTCAGGACTGGGTCTCAGCACCTTCAAAGCCATTTCTACTACATTGGGGTTGTTGCTTAGCAGGAGTGTTTTAGCCTGTGATTCTAGTTGAAATGGATTGAGCTGGTATACTACAGAGACACTCTTGAGTTGTTTTGGTCCCTGTTTACCAAGCATTTGACTTAGAGCCAATGAGGTGGGAGACGACAATGAGTTCTTAAACCGAATTTCCCTTTTCTCCATTAGAATGTCCTTTAACTTGCTTTTGTACAGCTTGAACATTCTTAAGGCTATAAGAAAGTAAGCCAGCATAAAGGGAATGCATATAATGGTAAAAACTACCATACGAGTCCTGGGTTCATCAATAAAGGAGCCCACAATCCATAGAAAGACTCCCGAAACAAATACCCCGCCTTGGTTAACGGTACCGTCTACAAAAGTTTGTGTATGCAGTTTTTCATTAGCCGGCATGGGTTGGTACAGGGTTCTGAAGGAAGGGATATCGATGCCTTTCCGCACTGCTCTGTCAATAACCTGTGAAATAGCCACCAACATGAAGAACAATAAAATGTCGTCGGTAGCAAACAGCCCGGCAATTGAGGCAATTATCATGATTCCCAACATCATCAAGGGGAAGAGGGTGATTCCCAACTTCATTCCAAATTGAGAAAGTATTTTGCTTGACAGTAGGGAGAGTACCATCTCAAAAACCTTGACTACTCCAAAAAAGAGCGAGATAAACTGCGCCATTCTGAGCTCGGAGTTGAATTCAGGAACAAGCTTTGTAGTACCCAGAAAAAGGAAGTCAGAGAAGAAGGCCGTTAGTACTGAAAACAAAGACAGTAAACTAATGAAGGCCACATAAGGATTCTTTAAAGCAGCCCAGACTGACCCTGACGCTGTTTTGTTCTCAGTTACATTGACCGCCTCTTCATTTTTCTCTTTGGGAAACAGTTTTAGGGTTGATTTTAGAATGAACATGCAGGCCAGGAGCACTACTATGGTCATAAAAAGCAGATCGTCAGAGCCAAAAGGAAGAAACTGGATAAGAATAGGAATGACCAAAAAACCCAACATCGCCGCAAGGATGTCGCCTGTGCTTATAAGACCAAAAAAACGCTTGCCTTGCTGGATATCAAAAAGTTGTAATGACAGTCCCCCAAACTCTAAAAAGAGTAATTGTTGAGCAGGAGCGAAAGCCACAAATAAAATGAAGGCATTGATTTTTTCGAATTCGGTGCCAGGCTCTGCATAAAAACTCAAAACTCTTAGCGAAACCATAAGCAGCAGCAAGAACGCGAGTGTAAGAAAGTAGAGCTTGGAAGGGGCTATTCGCTTTTGAAGTTTTGAATAGATGGCCACGAGTAAATAGCCAAAGAAGCCTGACATTAGGAAGGCTATGGGCAGCTGTGATGAGTCGTGAAGGTTGAGAAACTGGGCATACGCTACCGTAGCAAAAAATGAAATAAATATTCCATTGAGAAATGAGTGCAGATAGAGTCTGGTAAAAGCACTTCTTTCTTCCCTTTGTACTCCAAGTGTATGTAGTATAGCCTTTACCAATTCAGTTGCTATTTTAAGCAGGCTACCATTGCACTTGCAGTTTTATGAATACGTACCTTGTTTCCTGTGGAATTCGGGAGGTGAGAATAAGACCGTCCGCAGCACGTGCTCCTGGATGGAAGTACTCAGTATTGAAGAGATTATTCACCACAAATTGAACCCTGAAACCATCGAATGCACCTTGACTACTTCCTAATAATGCTCCTCCATGTAAGCTGAGGGCTACGTCTACTATCGTATAACCTTGTATTTCATCAAATGGGTTATTTCCCACTGTGGTTTTCTCTCCGGTAGCCCTATTGCCCATGTGATTGAGTGATGCATTGAGCGTAACTCCATTGTTCAGGAGTTTCACATAGGAGCCTAAGTTGAAGCTGTGGGCCGCTATGTCACCAATTGCCTTCCATTCAAAGTCAACACCATTTTCCTCGTATTCCTGTGCACGAGTAAATGTATAGGTGTAGTTGCCGTAAAAGCCTCCATTTTTTAGGGCATGCCTTCCATTAAACTGGAATCCATTGATTTTAAGCTTACCAGTGGCAGTAAACTGTAAGTCACCGTTGTTGTTCACTATAGATTGAATAGCATCGCTGTATCTTGATCTGTAGGCGATACCTTCTATATATGAGCCTTCCCTTAGGTTCCATCTTGCCGCCAGATCGATATTCTGTACGTGCTCGGTTTTGAGCGAAGGGTTGGGTACACGGCCAGCAGATGTTCCAAAACGTTGAAAGTTGGAAGGATTAAGAAAGGCACTTGCGTACACCACTTTAAATACAAAGTCACTCGGATTGTAAACAATCGCAATTCTTGGATTTACTTTCACACCATATCCCCATCCCTCACGCGCTTCATTGTAGTCAAGCCTTGCACCTATGGAAGTCTTCAGGTTTTTATCAATCTGGTAGGCTCCTTGAGTATATACACCAAATTCGTTTGAGTATACAATGTTTCCACCCTTAGGGGGCTCCCGTAACCTGGCATTGAGGTAAGCCGGAAGCAAGGTATTGGCCACATCCATACTCAGCTGATTTTGAGGAATGGCACCAAAGCGAACATCAAATCCTGAAACAATATCGAACCTTGGGCTGAGATAGAGTGATGTCTTGAGCTCGTTCTTGAATTGTTTGCTCCTAAGAAAATAGTACTGACTATTCCAGGTCGACGCATCACCATTTAGCAGTTCAGGCATGCCTTTATTTCCATTTACATATCCATTGAAAATGGTTTGCCTGATATCAGGGTACTGGGCAAAGTTTTTAAACGTCGTGAAGTTGCTTACAAAAAGCTTGTCAGAAATTCTGGTATCGTACTTGGAGTATACGGTAAGGTGCCTTATTTCCCAGCTGGTAAGTGGATTGCCCTGTTGGTCAGTACCATATCCAAAAAAGCGATCTGTAACCAAACCTCCCTGACCTTCTTTCTTTTGCCATAATTGAAAGCCTATGTTGAGCTTATCAAGGTTGAGCTTGCCGGAAAGGTATTTGTTTTCAGTACGGTTGCTATAGCCCAGATTCATTGGGCTCTCCTTTATGCTTCCGTTGGCCTCCATTTCCTGGTAGGTAGGCGAGGCATAGGCAGCGCTATCAAAGGCTCTGGCCCTGCGAAAAGCCAATTGCGTGGGCAATACACTATCGCCGGAAATCACATGAAGTTCGCCATTGGGATCTTGTTCTTGCAGAAGAGGTACTAACTCTGGCTGGTCTTGAATGGCGAAACCCAGGGCATTTGAATAATTACGGTACTTAAAGCCATTTTCAGGGTTATCATCTACAAGAAAATTGAAATCAGAATATTGTGATAGGTCCATTTCATCTGAAGTGAACATTCTACCGGTAATTGAAAAACTGGCTTTTCTAAAGCGGCCCGCCAGCGTACCATCGTACATCTGTGTGTTCCAGCTGCCTATTCCTGAGTGAATATTGAGCGCAATGTTATTGCCCTTTGCCACCATTTGGTTGGCATTCTTGGTTACAATATTGATAACCCCCTGAAAAGCGTTTGCTCCATACATAGTAGTGGCAGGGCCATAAATCACTTCAACTCGTTGAATGTTACTCAGAGGGTATTGCCGTGTTATGTGCGCTTCGTTGGTAAAGAGTCCGTTGTCCTCAACCCCATTGATCAAAACCAAAGTGCGATCACCCAAATCAGAGCGGTAACCGCGCTGGTACAATAAAGTGTATTGCTCGCCTTTGGTACTGGTTATGTTAAAACCCGAAATGTCATGAAACAGCTCTTCAAGGCTTCGGTAGCCTCTCATTATAATTTCTTCCTCGGTTATAATCTCAATGGTAGCGGGTGCCAGTTCTATCTTCTCAGCCTTTTTCGATACTGAAGAAGTGACCTGCTCAGCCATCCTGATTTTTATTTCGTCGAGTGCCATGCTGAAAATGAAAGGAGCATCCAGCTCGCTTTCATAGTCAGGTTTTAGGTTTACAATGGTGGCTATTTCGTTTTCAGCTTCCTGGGTTGAATCAATGGCAATGTAGGTGTAGGCCAGTATTTTGTGCGCTTCAATAATGCTCTTGAAGTTACTGATGGAGGGTAGGCAGGTATCCAGTCCACCCACAACGTTTTTGAAAAGCCCCAGTTCGTAGTTTTTTTGTGCTTTTGTGAGCGCATCTACACAATTGGACTGCCCATAACCTTTGCAAATACAAAGCAGCCATAGGGCCAATAGCAATATGGAGTGTTTCATATGCTTCATTTTCCTAGTTCTGAGACTTTGTTAGCCAAATGATCCATGCTGGTAAACCACAACCTTACTTTCTTGTCATCGCTAATGGTAATGAGGTACTCACCCGTGCGGTTCAATGCACTGGCCATTACCCATTTATCGTGGTCAGTAAGTTCAATAGGTTCGTCTTCAGACTCTCCTTTAGGTTCGGTTGAAAGGTGGTTCAAGGGCAGTATCATGGCCGACTTGTCAAGACTGGAGCTCGCAAGTATGTTTTTGCCATCCACTTGTTGCAACTCCAATGAGGTAATGCCTGATTTATGTTCTGTAAAAGGGCCTATTGCCTTGAGGTCGTCAATATCAGCTCGGTAAACCCTTCCGGCTTCAGTGCCTACATATACTTCGTTCTGAACTGTGTTTACATGTACCGTCCCAATAACGCCGCTTGGAATAGAGAACTCTGCGGCATCCTTAAAAATGTTGGATGTAGGTGCTGACGTATTTTCTACGTTTATCGGGAATACTTTTACTTTTTCCTTTTGCGCTACAGTCAACAGGCCATTGTTGTAATGGGCGGCTCTTATCCCTGATATTTTCTGATCCGCAGTTATACTCAGTTTTCCTTTTGAGTCTACTATCATGGCCAACTGAGTATTGCCGGCCAGCACATACCCATTTGGCCCAACAGGAGCCACGTAAATAGGAAGGGTTTCAAGTACCAAAGTGCTCAGTATTTTTTGCGACTTGAGGTCAATTAGGTGGAGTTTTTGGTCAAAAGTGGCAGCCACTACTTTGCTGCCGTCGCCACTAAAGCATAAGGACCTGATACTACTTTTGATTTTCGCACCACTGAGTTCTTTTCCCGTGAGGGCTCCGGTAGTGATACTCAGTAAGTGAATGGAACCAGCTTCGTCACCTGTTACAAACTGGTCACCTAAGGGGGAACGGCTCATACTTTTGAGAGCAGCATTATGGCCAAAGTAGATAAGTTCATTACCCTTTTTATGCCTGTATACTTCGTACAATGCCTGGTAGATATCATTGTTTTGCGCCGGTCCGCCATTTTCCTTATTCAACGAGTGGGCTTCTGATGCCAAGGCAATGGCTTTTTTTACATGGTTGTCAATCAGGGCCTTTCGCGCATCAAAAGCCAGATTCCGTGATTCTGCCAGTGCCTTTCTCCGCAGGGCTTCTCTCTTGCTATTTTCTGCCACTATGCGCTGGTCATCCGCAACCTGTTTGTTACTGTCTGCAATTTCGGTTTGGCGCTCAGCACGTTTCTTTTCCTTAAGCGCTTCTATAGCTTTGGCTTCCGCATCTGCTTCATGAAGCTTGGCAAGATCTCTTTGCTCGTCAGCCCTCACTTTTTCGGCCTCCGCGCGTTGCTTTTCGCTCTCTGCCCTTTGTTGTTCCAGTTCGGCTTTCTTACGTTCTTTTACGGCTTGCTTGGTGGCTTCCTCAGCTTTTTCAGTTTGTACCTCAGCGTTTTCCTTTTGTATGTTGGCCTCTATGGCATTGGCATCTGCCTTTTGTTTTTCCTGGTAGGCCCATATGGCCGCAAATAGTGTAAATAGAGAGGCTAGTCCAAGTACAATGGCAAAGATGCGCGCACGTCTCATGCGCAGTTTTTGCTGCTTCTCCTTTTGCTCTATTTCAAAATCGGCCTGCTCCTTGCTATAATCTAAAAAGGATATGGCACGTTCAAAAGTGGGATTGTACCTCTTGGCCCAGGTACTGTTGGGCTTGTTTTCCTTGCGCCATCGCAGGGCTATTGTGAGTTCAGGATCGCGCCAAATGCCCGACTTGCCCAGTTGGTAAAACATAGCTGCTTCGGCCAGCCTAGTATACGTTTCTGCAGCAAGAGCCTCTTCGTCAACCCATTTTACGAGCCGTTCCCACACACGCATAAAGCTCTCGTGCGAAATATCGATGACCGATTCATGGTATAGTTCTATGCCCGCAGGTGGCATAATGAAAGACCTGCCTGGCATCCTGAAAACCTCCAGAATCTGTACTACCTTTTCTCTGTTGGAGTTGGTGAGCAGTATCAATTCATCAAGCTTGGTAGGGCGTCGTATTCCCAAACTGTGAGAACTCTTGTCTGTAAGGGCTTTAAAGATGATCTCAACCATCTGTTTGTCCTCATCGCCCTTTATTTCCGCGTAGGCCTCCTCGGCATGTTGCGATAGGGCATTGGCCATGGTGCCAATGGCATCGTAATGAACCAAATCAAGAGGTTCCTCCCCACTATGGTTTTTTGACCAATAGCCCCAGGTGCGCATCAGCGAATGCTGAAGTATGGGTAATTGATCAGGGTTGTCGCCTACGTCATTGAGTAACTTGGTAACCAGTCTTGGAGTTATTTGTGCACCACTTACCGCAATAGGACCTGTAATAGCCGAGCGCCTTTCTTCGCGGTTCATTCTTGGTATGAGGTATTGCCCGTCGTTTATGGCCTCCGGCAATCCTCTAAACTCAGTACAGTGCCCCAAAAAGTCGGAGCGCATGGTAAGTACTACGTATACTTTTACGCCACTTTCCTGAGCAGCTGTAAGTAACAGGTTTACAAAGCTGGTGGCATCACTTGTAGTTTGGTCCCTGCTCTTTTCTGTTTTGCTAAACCTAAAAAGCTCTTCAAACTGATCGGCAATAATCAGTAGGTTTTCAAAACCGTCAAGGCGTGCTTGTTTAAAGGCATCCAGTATACCACGCTCACTTCTTCTGAGGGTTGACTCAATGAAGCTTCGCTGCATGCTTACTGGTGTGGCCTCATTGCCCAGAACTTCGTGTTGAGCCAGGGCTTCGGCCAGGTTTCCTATAGGATCGTCAGAAGGTCTGAAAATGGCAACCCTCCATGCGGAGCCAGCACTTGCCATATATCCACCGTATAAACTAGGAAGCAGACCACAGCGCACAAGTGATGATTTGCCACTGCCTGAGGAACCTACTACCGATAGAAAGCGGGTTTTGGCAAGCCTTATTACCAGTTCATCACTTTGACCTTCCCTACCAAAAAAGAGGTGTTCTTCGTCTTCCTCAAAAGGGCGCAGGCCCGGAAATGGATTGGCAATTTCTATATGTTCGTCTACCAACATTGTCATGCCACGGTCTTGATGCGGTTTACAAAAGGCTGCATTAACTCAGGCTTGAATCCCTGCAGACCGTCAATAATGATACTATCGTGCGACCTTATTCTTTGAGCTTGAGAAGCGTTTTGCTCTCCCAGGTAAATGCCTTTGGCTTTAAGTGGGTGTGAACGACCATAACCGGCGATTTTTAATAAATCACGCTGTTTGGCGCGCATCCAGAGTTCGTTGCCTGCTCCAAAATAGATAAGTGTAGCATCGCAGAGTTTTAGGTTCTCCTGATGGTCCTGGCGCAGTTGGGCTTCGTCTCCATCAAAAGCGGGGGTTAAAACTTCATATCCATTATCAAATAGATAGTCTTCAACCACTATTGTGTGGTTGAGGTCGCGCTGGTCGCATATGAGGTAAACGAGTGAGGGGCTTTCAGAAGAAGTAGTAGTTGTGGTACTGGCATGGCTGTTTGCCTGCTCCTTCTTCCGTTTTAGGTCTTCCAGTTTGTCGAGTATGGCAAACTTTACATCCTTCATAGGCGTTTCGAAAAGGTCGGCTCCAGCTTGCGCATTGGCATCTGTTTGAATCAATGAAATGAAAGATCGCAACAGCTTTCCATCTTCGTTCTCAGAGACCACTTTGCCGGGCGGTAACCAGATAAACCGACTCAAGCCTTTTGACTTGCTCAGCTCGGAGGCAATTTCGTTTTGCAGGTAGACGATTGACTTATCGGTTCCCTCAGGAACAAAGCCATAATGGCCGCCTATAGGGTGAATGCTGAGAATGCTTTTTTGCAATGATTCAACGATCAGTTGTTCTGCATCGGCCTTGATATAGGGCATGTGCTGATTGGGAAGCACTTCGTAACCCTGCCCCTGAAGTTCTCTTTTTAAAATATCTCTTTCTTCAGCGAGATCAGAACTGGTTTGTGCCAGGTAAACGGCTTCTTTATCTCCAACGCTTACCTGAGTATCAACAGTAGACGTTTCTGTATTCTCCTGGGGTTCAGCCTCATTGAGTTCTTCAAGAATGGCAGCAATGTCGTGCGCCACATCGTCCAGTTTCATCCAGTAAGCGCGTTCTGACTCAGGTCCATAAACAGGACTAAATTCTCGGGCTCTATTGGTTTCTGGCTCTACTTTATAAAACTCGTAACCCAGCAAATCTTTCATGTCATCAGGATGCTCTTCAAAGGGGACGTGAGTTTTAATTACTTTAAAAATGCGTGACTTATTATTTACACGGACACCGCCATGTTGTGCAGCTACCCTGGCAAAGGTTTCAATTTCACGAATGCACCATTCTGACTTCACGTAACGCGGCGACACTATTGAGAGAATCAAAGCCACCTCTGGAAACTGGTCCACAATTTCATCTCCAAAGTAGTCGTTGCCTTGCAATTTAGGGTCGCGCCAAATACGCGGCTTTGAGCCCATGAGTTGGGAAAGACGCACTTCCAGCGACTTGTGGAATTTCGTGATCCAACCTTCTTCTTCGGCTCCAAAGACTTGATCGTCGATGTGAGCGTAGCTTATGAATATATCCTTCTCAAATTTCACCTAACGTACATACCGAAGACAGACCTAGTTAAGAATCCTTTTTTCGAAGCCGGTTGCCTTTACCAGCTGCCTTCACCGTCTGACGAATTTATACAAATTGAGGATACAGAGTTTTTTTGAGTGCAAATCGAGTGTTTGTACGGTGTCAGTTGAATCAGGAAGTACAATAAGAACTATTTGTAGAATCGAATAGATTTATCTGACTACCCGAAGAAAGCAAGGGCATATAGTTTTTTATGGTGCTTCAAAGGATGCTTCGCTAATTTATTTTTTAATACGATTAATAAGTGGTTGTTAGTGTTGTTTTCTCTGCTTTTATGGTTTTGTGTGTAAATAATGTAGGTCTGGGAATCAGTTAGTTATGATTTTTATTCAGAGAGTTCTTCATTTTTCTCCGCTCTAACCGTGTATTTTCTAATGCATCTGCATCACCTTGTTAGACTGCATTTAGAATGACGATTCTGTAATGCGTCAAGCGTTAGGTGACGGCTTAAAAGAACAACATGCCCGTCTTTTTTTAACTAAAAATCATTTCAACATGAGTATTGCAAGTATTAAGATTTTTCCGCCAATTGGTATTGCGCGTGTGGGAAACAGTCCCACTGATTTTTTCATCGGTCCTGAGATTCCGGGGGTAGTAAACAAGCCTGATGGAGGCTACAAAGACGATCAATGCCGGATAAAGCGGCAGGCTGCTCGGTTCAGGATGTTCGGTTATGATGAGAATGGAGATCTTATAAAAGAGATCAATCTTCAAGATGAAAGTGTTGAATTTTCGTGGAAGGTGGAGTTATGCAATAAAAAGTCAGCCTATTGGAGTTTCAACAATGATGAGGCCCGTGAAGGTGTAGCGCTAGAGCTAGAGCCCAGGGCAATAAGCCCTAAATTACAGAGTTTGGATGGGCCTTTGCAAAGAAAGAGGTTTAATACGGCCTATTTTGAACATGGTGTTGTCAGAACAGATAGACCAGTAGATCTAGGCGAAATAAGAACGGATGAAAAGAGTCGGTTGTTGGTTTTAGGAGGTTTGGGAAAAGCAGGAGGCGCTCTGGACAATCCTCCCATACAGAACAATACTGCTAACCCTTTTTGGTATGATGATACTTCGGATGGTAAGGTAACAGCAGAAGTGAGAATAGATGGGGTGCCAGTAGATGTAACACCAGCTTGGGTAGTGGTGGGGCCTCCGGATTTTGTGCCAGAAATTGGGAACGCCATCACCTTATATGATAGGTTGATACACCACCATGCAGAAAATCAGTTATTACCTCAAGACTTTCCGCTTCCTACTAACAATGACTATCGCCCTTCGTACACTCATGACATATACCCCCTTTTGAAAAGGGCTTGGATAGATATCCAGCAGGTTTTGCATATAAACCCAGAGGGGATTATATCATTAGACTTTGATGAATTATCGCAGCGGCCAGAAGCTGAACAAGCAGAAGGTCCGGAGGAACAGGCAGAATTGCAGCAACGAGTTGACCAAATAAGAGAGGCTAGAGACTCGGTAATAGCGCAATTGCAAAGGAATAATGGCCCAATACCCCGTTCCTCAAATCAATTTTTTCAGGACATAACAGATCTACAATATGCTATGCTGGAAAAATGGCAGAATGGGAATTTCATAGATGATTGGAACGAAGGGCATGTGCCATCCATAAGCCCTGAAGGGCTCACGAAAGCTGCTCTGGAAAGTATGACAGGTGGCAGTTTCTTTCCAGGAATTGAAGTTGGTGAGCAAACAATAACTCATCCAGATTCTTTTGTGCCAAGTGAGCTCTTTAGAATTGATGTCGAGGCAGTAAAGCCAGGTGATCTTACAAAGGACTTGGGGGTTCCATGGCAAATAGACTATTTAGTTTGCAGAGAAGTTGGAGGAGGGCAAGGTGACAACGAATGGATTGAAAGGGGCTTTTGGCCGGCACAGAGGCCTTTGTTTTCATTTAACCCTTCAACAGGTAGTAAATCGATCTGGACTGGAGTAGTAGATACAGACCTGGGAATGATCAATGACTGGCATACTCTGGGCTTTGTAATCAACGAAAACGGAGTGTTTCAGGATTCTGAACGATGCGAAGTATCCTCCATAACGCTCATGACCCCTGTAATTGATTTTGGGGACATACACAGCAATAGATCTCGCGAAACGGTTTTGTACATCGTTTTCGAGGTGCATTTTGGAAATGAGGAGCGTTTGGAGTTTGTTATTGATGAATTGCCGCAGGGAAGACATTTTAGAATACCCGAGCAGGTAATCCCTCCGGTGGAGCGGCCAGAAGACGGGCGACATGCTCAACTTATGATTCCTGTGAGTTACGTAATTGGAGAAGAAGGAGAGGCGCACCAATCTTCTGTGAGAATTACCAATACCATTAACGGGCGTGAAAGGGCTTGGATCGTTCAGCTTACGGGTAAAACCATAGGAGCGGCAAAGAACGCCGTGAGTTTGGTGATGGATGCCTCAGGCAGTATGGCCGAAGACGGTGGTAATGGAGTTTCAAAAACTGCCAGCGCAAGACAGGCTGCGATAGACTTCGTAGATCTTATGGATGATGGAAGTTGGCTGTCAATTACATCCTTTAGTGAAGACGCCAGTCCGGTGCTGGACCAGCCTTTAATTGTGGGGGGGGATACCAGGGATGCAATAGTAGAAGCGATTAACGGAGATGGACTAAATCCCAGAACGGTAACATCCATTGGCGATGGAATAGAGTTTGGCGATGGAACATATTCGAATGCTCCCAACTTCGACGATGATTTTAGAAAGTCGATGATCATTATAACCGACGGGCGCGAAAACGAGTCAAAATACATTCGGGATGTTGCTGATTTGATTAAGAGCAACACCTATGCTGTGGGCATTGGTAGTCCTGAAAATGTAAACGTGACGACCTTGCAAAATCTAACGGGAAATCACGGTGGTTATTTACTTATAAGCGGCGGCTTAGAAGGCAATAACAGGTTTAGATTGCGAAAGCACTTTTTGCAAGTGCTTACCAGTATTGAGCAAAAAGAAATAGTGTACGATCCGGATGGCGTTTTATACCCCGGTCAATCCGTTACCTTTCCATTCTCTATTTCTGATTTGGAATCAAGTTTTGATGCTATTCTCTTGTCAGTCCCCAATTCGTCACAACTATTGTCTTGGTACTTATTGAGTCCGAATGGACATAAAATAGATCCTGAAAATATTCATGAGCTGGAAAATGTTGATTTCAAGCAAAACAATAGCATGAGTCATTTCAAGGTGGATTTGCCTTTGAAAACTTCTGAGGGCAGAGTAGTGAGGTATGGAGAGTGGCGTGCGGTGATACACCACTCAGGAAAAAAAGGAAGTAAAGCCGTGAATTATAGTTTTAACGTGCACGCCCGTTCTGATTTGAATTTTCGCGCCCATGCTTACCAGCCAAAGGGCGATCCATTCAGGCTCAAACTTGAAGCTAGTGCAATGCAGCATGTGAATTTGCCTGTAAAGAATGCTTCGGTTACCGTCGAGGTAAGTACATCAGACAATAGAATTGAACGTTTTGTGCTTGAAAAGGTTGGCGATGGGAGCTATAGTGGAGAATACTACAATGCCAAAACAGGAGTGCACCATGTAAGGTTTATATCTAGAGGTACTACCCATAAAGGCACTTCTTTTCAACGTGAGCGGACGCTCAGTTTTCCGGTAGTGCTTGATGATGAACGGCCTGAGCCTGGTAAGGCATGGGAAATTGACCTTCCTAAAAAGGTAAAGGACTACCGAGTATTTGGAAGAATAGTTGATGTCAAGGGGCAGGGTGTGGGTAAGCTCACTGTAAAGGCTGTTGACCAAGATTTTACGGGCGAGAATGGCCTTGGGCGACCAGTTGAAACAGATGAGAATGGTAATTACTCCATCCGCTATGCTTTAAAGGATTTTGCGCCAAATGGCAAAGAAATGAACGGTGCAGATATTATTCTCTATTTGGAAGATGGCAAGGGGGAAACCATTCACACCACCAAACCGCGCAGAAATGCGAAGAAGGTTTCCAGAATTGATGTAAAACTCAACAAGTAACAACCCCCGCCATGAAATATGATATATGCATAAAAGGCGGGGGACCAGCCGGAAGCCTTCTAGCCAAGCTATTGGCAGAAAGGGGCTGGAAAACCTTATTGTTCGAGGGGTCGGATTATTCCCGGCCCCGAGTGGGCGAAACACTTGCCGCACAAGTGCCAGCCCTACTAAAGTCATGCAATCTGGAAAAGGAGTTTGCTTCCATTCCTTCTAAGCCAAGCCATGGAATATATAGCGCCTGGACGGAAAATGAGTTCGTTTTCAAGTCTCATATCTTAAATGCTGCCGGTCACACCCTGCATGTTGATCGTCGGGACTTTGATTTGATGCTTTTTAATGCAGCACACAAGGCTGGAGTTAACACCTATAAAAAAGCACGTGTTCAACACGTTGAAAGGCAAAGCAGTTGCTGGGAGATAAACTGGCAGGGTGATTCCGGCCATCAGACTGGTCAAACCGGCATTTTCATTGATGCCACTGGAAGAAAATCGGCTCAACGTAGCAAATCTCTTTTTGCCGCTCAACAGTTTGACCAATTGGTTGGAATAGGTATTACTCCATTACCGTTTGCCGCCCCATCCAAGGGGCTGGCATTAAAAACCTGTGAGTATGGTTGGTGGTATTTATCGCCCTTAAGCGCTACTACATCAGTGGTGTTGCTGATGACCGATCTGGACCTTGCCAAAAAGCATAGCCTTCTCACCTATGCTACCTGGAAACAACTTTTTCCTGAAGACGAATTTTTTGGATTAGTAAAACAACAGCTAGGTAGTAAAAGAGCTTTGCAGGTAAAACCTGCTCATAGTCAAATTGTAAGAAGTATTCACGTTGATGGCTTTATGGCCGTAGGTGATGCCCTGTGCAGTTTTGATCCTATATCGGGCTCCGGAGTTTTGCGGGCTTTGCAAACCGCTCGTGGGCTCGCCAGATGGTTGACAAGCCATCCGGATCTTACCGCCAGTTCCATTGTACCTTTTCTCAATCAAACGGAAGAGTTGTACTCCAACTATTTAGAGCAATGCCAAAGGGTTTACTCTTTGGTCAATTTCTGGGAGAATTCACCTTTTTGGTTGCGACGAAAAGAGCTCCTTATGGCGGCCTAGTATAGATGTACTTAAACAAGAAGACCCGGCGAAACGCTGTAAGGCACTTGCCGGGCCTTCTTCAATTGTTTTTGAGAGTTGACTTTTAATTCACTTCTACATTACCCGCTGCGGTAATGGAAAGAAAATAGCCTCCACAAGGACTGTTACCAGGTCGGTTTACAGCGCCCACACAAGTTTGCAAGGGATGCACAGCCTTTGCCCACGACTTATAAGGTCCTGCCGAAATGGGACCTGAATAGACAGAAGTGGCTCCTACATTGAAATAGGCTCCAGAGCCAGCATACGAAAGCACAACTGAGCTATTCGCTGGCACCACACCCTGGGCATTAGAGCCCGGTCCTGAGCAATTCCCAGCCGTAACCGCCCCATATACGGTAACAAATACTTCGCAATTTGTGTTGTTAGTAACAGTTACCGTAGTGGATTGTGCCTTGGCAAGCAGACCAACTGCCAGCAATGGTACTAATAGAAAAGCTTGACGAATAATCTTGGTAGAGATTGTCATAGTGAAATTAGTTTTATGGTTGCAACAATGTTAGATCTAAGGGCTTTTCAAGAATTAGGCGATTCACATTGGTTATGTGTCGATTCAAATTGAGTGGGTCTCAGTTCAGATTGATCAAAGAAGTAGTTGATGTAGCTGACTAGTGCACTGCAGAAATTAATACCTGTTTAAGCGCTGGAATTAGGATTATCTGAGAGTTATTGAACTGGCTGTATGAGTATTGGTGCAGAGGTAGAAGTTAGAAAGCCAGGTGGGGTATGAGTTGTGTGAAACCATGAAGTACAATCTCTGTTGAAAATCTTGACTGTTTCAACTAAGATTGTAAACGAATATGTGTTGCAGCTTTTCAGGAGAATTGATCATCAATAAGAAAATGCGCTAATTGATGTTAGAGGTATTAATCGTAGATGACGAATTTATCGAAGGCGAGCTCTTACGCAAAATGCTGCTTGAAAAGTGCCAAACGGTTAAAAAAATCACGTTATTTCAAAATCCGGTTGAAGCGCTCCTTCATCTTAAGGACCATGATATAGATTTACTTTTTCTGGATGTGGAAATGCCTGGCATGAATGGTTTTGAATTTATTGATCTGGTAGGTTCAGAAAATATGCCACGGGTAATCTTTACTACGGCGTTCAGCAAGTACGCAGTAAGAGCATTCAAAGTACATGCGCTGGATTACCTGCTAAAACCAGTAGATGATGATGAGCTAATAGCTGCGGTAAAAAAGGCTGTCGATACAACACAAAACAACCTCGAAAGGCAACTTTCGAACCTGATGAAAAAGCCTCCGGAACGCTTCAATGAGCGAATTGTGTTGGCGGAAGGGCAAACTCAGCATCTCATAAATATCAATGGCATAGTGCGTGTTGAAGGGAGCGGTAGTTACAGTTCTTTTTACTTAAGCAGTGGAAAGAAAATAACCACAAGTAAGCCCTTGAACACCTACTCCGATAGGCTTCAAAATCAAGGGTTTATCAAGAGTCATCAATCGCATTTGGCCAACCCGAAGTACATCAATGGCTACCGACTTTCCAATGGAGGAGAGTTACTATTGGAAAATGCCGAGGTAATTCCAGTAAGCTCCAGACGAAGGGAGTATGTGCGAAAAGCACTTGGGCTTGAATAAGCAAGAAGAAAATCTGACAAATGAGCTAGAAACCTGGTTGTAGGATGGCATGATTTAATGCAAAACTGTTATCAACGATCAATCTTAAAGGCGACTCGGGATAGGGGAATATTAAGGCTAATATTGATCCGAATTATTTAACTAAGCATGGTTAGTCGCTATCTCATTTGGCCTCTGGTGCTGTTTCATTCAATGGCATTGGCGCAAAAGCCATTGACGTCACCTCCGAGACCCACTCCAAACATTGTTGAAGCAGAGGATTTTATTGGGAAACACTGGCAAATTGATGTTAGTGACATCACAACTGATTCGGTAGGCTACACCTATTTTGCCACTGGAAACGGGGTTCAAAGATTTGACGGCTACCAACTCAGGCCTCTTCATCCTGATTCAATAGCATCTCAATTCAAATTCCATCGCTTTGTAAAGGGTGCCCACAACAAACTCTGGCTGCTTTCGGCAAAAGCAATAGCCTATATAGAAGCAGATAGTATTAAGTCCTATTCTTTGCCTGATGGAATGTCGGGTGGGGAGATTGAGACATTTTATCCGGATAAGTTTGGGATGCTTCATTTGGGTTTGAGACAAGGTGGCTATTTCATTGTAGACCAAAAGACAGGACAGGCTCAAAAGTTATTTGAAAACAATACCATCTTACATGGCTACTGCATTACACAGCTAAAGGACGGTACCCCATTTTTCTTTTCTACAAGAGACTCGTCAAGCCCAGGAAGGAAAATAAATGTCTACTACGTAGAAGAAAATGTACCAAAACTGGTTACTCAAACATCCGAGGAGCAGTTTAGCCCCTTTGCTTCTCTAAGTTCTTATGAAGAAGATGAATTGTTGTTCAGCACTGGTGGACAAGAAATAATCAAATTGGTAAGGGACAGCTTGCTTTTCAAACAGCCTTTTAAACACAAGGTGAGAAACCTCTTTGTAGACAGCCACAATGATATCTGGATAGGAACCTTAGATCATGGCTTCTTCAAAGCATTAAATGGTAAGCTTACTGAGTTCCAACAGGACTGGGATTTTGAGGAAGCAGCCGTTGTTGCCGAAGATGCGCATGGTGGTCTTTGGATAAAATCTGATGACCGCAGTTTTGGTTACATCCCGCATCCGGAAATCCTGAGTTATTCCAGCAATAACGGTATGCCTCACTTTGAGAATATTTTTGAGATCATTCAGACCAAACGGGAGATTGTCTATTTCGGAACTCCCAGGGGCATGTACGTACTTTCTGATACGATTAAATACACTCCTATTCCCATGGTAGACCATCGTGAAGGTACTCGTAGCTATGATCTGTACCCAATATCCATGTTATCTGATACCATTACCAATAGGATTTGGCTGGGGTTTAGTGGTAAGATAATGAGTTATGACAATGAACACTGGCAAACCTATGAACTCGATACCTACCTATTTGAAAATACTGAAGTATGGCGGCTAAAGGTGCTCCCCGATGGAACATTAATGGGGGCGACACCTGATGGCATCTTCATTTTAAAAGAAGGCAATGCCACACCAGTATCTGGCATTGGTCAACAACGAATTCTGGACTTTGATATTGATGAAGAAGGCCAGGTATGGGTGGGAACCGATAATGGTCTTTTTCTCCTTGAGAATGGGGATTTCAAGCGACCGGATTTTTTAAAGGAAGGAGAACTTGTTGAACGGTGCTACATGGTGAAACATGATAGGGGCACGATTTGGGTACATCCATTGTGGGGGGAACTACACCGCATTAGGGATAATAAACTGGAGAAAATAGTTGACAACCTGGGAAATCACATAAAACTACGAGGTTACACCATTACCAGTAAAGGGTGTTTCTGGGGAGTAGCACTAAAAAACGATCGTTTTGACCTGTGTCAGATAGAGACCAATACGAATACTCCAAAGGTTACTTACTATGAATTTGATAATATTACGAAAGGAATGCCGGTTAGAGGAGCGTTTCTTGCAACCGATAGCTGCATTCACTGGAGTTCTCCTTCGGGCGCGTTCACGGTAAAAATAAGCGAGCTAAGAGAGCGGCCTTCTACGGTGAAGGCAAAAATCCGAGAACTCCGTGTCAATCATCAGGTTGTGAACCTTAAAAGGGACTATGTACTCAAATACAATGAAAACTACCTCAACCTGGCCTTTGATGGCATCAGCTACAGTAGGTCTCCAATAGTGTTTCAGTATAAAATGAAAGGGATTGATACGTCCTGGTTAAGTACACAATATCCTCAAGTTCAGTATACCAACCTGCCTGCCGGAGATTACGAATTTCAGGTGCAGAGCCGTAGGGCAAACTCAAATGGGAATTGGAGCAATATGGACTCAATACATCTGACTGTGGCAATGCCATTTTGGGAAACTCTATTGTTTAAAATTGCCGGAAGCTTAGTACTGATATTGGTAGGAGCGGCGCTGGTTTATTTCCGAAGCAGGTATTTAGTAAAGAAGGAAAGGGCCAACTCTAAAGTTGCCTTGAAAATGTTGAGACTTGAACTACGGGCTCTAAAAGCACAGATCAACCCCCATTTTATATTTAATGCCATATCATCAGCTATATATTTTATAACAGATAACCAGAAGGAAAGAGCCAGGAAATACCTCGTTCGGTTTTCGAAACTTATAAGGCTGGCCCTTGAAAACTCCGAAAAGAATGTGGTTTCCCTGAGTGAGGAAATTGAGCTCATTGAAAAGTACATCGCCATAGAGTCGGAAAGATTTGAAAACAATGCAATAGAGTTCGATGTGGTTTTAGAAGGTTCTGACATAGAACAAATTAAAATTCCCCCGGCCTTATTCCAACCTTATATAGAAAACGCCATTTGGCATGGCCTGAAGAATAAGAAGGGTGCCAGAAAAATCAAGCTGCATTGTTCTTGTGAAAACGGCCAATTAAAAATAATTATTGAAGACAATGGTATTGGTAGAGAAGCTTCTGCAAGCCTTGAAACCGAGAGCAAGCATCAGTCGTTCGGAATGATGATTGCCTCCCGAAGGATAGAGTTGCTTAACCAAAAAAATGTTCAAAACACCGTGATTGATGACCTGAAGGATGAAGGCAATCGCCCTGTGGGGACCAGGGTAAGTATCTGGCTTCCGGCAGCGGTTTAGGCAAAAGAAATAGGAAACCCACAGCACATTGCACATAAGAGCCCCTGCCCATAAACATGAGCAGGGGCCGCTTAGTATAGCATTTCCCCGTCTAATTAATCGTCATAGAGGCCTGCCCTGTAATGGTGACGTAAAAACTACTACAGGTAGGGCCCGAACCTGGAATTAGTGTGGTGGTACATTGGTCATGAGAGGCTCCCAATCCCTGTGGAACTCCATTGTTATCAGTTTCCATGGCGCCTGCACCTGTAAAAAAGGTAGTAACGGCAACACCCCTGTCGTAAAAGAAAACAGTCGCAGTGGAATTGGCTGGTACTACAGCCATTCCCTCGCCATAGTCATTAGAACAGGGTGAGAGCTGAGAGCTTCCCACAATTGCTACTGTCATGTCGCAGGCAGTATTATTGGTTACAACAACTCTGTCAGTTTGTGCACTGGCACTGAAGCTTAAAGCGATGAACATGGTCATTGCCATGGTAGTCATAAGTAATTTGACCTTTTTCATAATAGTGTTTAGTTGATTGAGCTCCAATGTTAGGAGCCCATTCCCTTCTTTTTTTGGCCAATTCCAATTCGCTGGCTTTGGCTTCCAATTCGCCCGCTCTAAATTCCAATGTGCACTGCAAGCCAAGCTTCTTTGAGTTCCAGCAGTTCAACATTGCTGAGAAAAGCCACACTGGCATTGGCATGTTCACGTTTTTCTTGGGCCAGCGCTTTCCCGTTTCAAAACGAGCTCAATTAGATGTGGGTATGCCCGCAGGCAGGGCAATGCTGCGCTGTCCTCTCTTTCGCTCCCTTCTGATTCTTTTCGGTAGTAGTGCCAATTGCGTAGGTTTTTCATACCTATACCACGTGCTACCTAGTGTATTTATTGCGCAGTGCTACGGGCTTTTATGAGGGCGGGGTGGTGTTAGGGAAGCAGGGTGACGGATGTGTAGGAGTACCGATGACGCAGCGGAGACAGAATTTCGAATTCGCGGGAACAATATGGACTCAATACATCTCAATGTATCAAGGCCATTTTGGGAAACTCTATTATTTAAAATTGCCGGAAGCTCAGTACTGATATTAATAGGAGTAGCGCTGGTTTACTTCCGTAAGCAAAAGAAGGTAAGTGCCAACTTAAAGTTGCCTTGAAAATGTTGAGACTTGAACTAAAAGCTCTAAAAGCGCAGATCAACCCCCATTTCATATTCAACGCTCTTCGGCTATATATTTTATAACGAATAACCAGAAGGAAAGAGCGAGGAAGTACCTCATTTGGCTTCAGGTATCTGTCTTGGCAATAGAAGAGGAACTTGAGCCTAAGGTCAAGTTGAAATGCAGCCCCTATTCTCTGTTATGAATGGGGCTGCGTGGTATGTTCACACCGGACTAATTGATTTCCATTGATGCCCGCCCTGTGATGGTAATGTTGAAACTAGTACAGTTGGGGCCTACACCCGTAACATATGTACTCGTACATTGGTCGTGAAAGGCTCCAGTTCCCGTCGGCAAATGGTAAATATCATTTTCTGCAGCCGCTCCAGCCATGAAATAGGTCGTAACCGGGCTTCCATTGTCATAAAACAAAACAACCACTGTTGATCCCGCAGGTACAACCGCAGTTCCCTCACCTAAATCATTAGAACAGGGTGAAGACTGAGTGCTTCCAGCAATTGCTACAGTCATTTCACAAAGAGTGTTGTTGGTTACCGCAACTCTGTCTGTTTGTGCATTTGCACTAAAACTTAGTGCAATGGACATTGTCATTACAATACTTGTTGTTAGAAATTTGATGCTTTTCATAATATTATTTAGTTGGTTGAGTTCCAATGTTAGGAGCTCTATCCATTCTTTTTTTGGCCAATTCCAATCTGCTGGCTTTGGCTTCCAATCCGCCCGCTCTAAATTCCAATGTGCACTTTAGGCCAGGCTTGGTCAAGTTCCAGTGGTTCAATATTGTTGAGAAGAGCCGCACTGGTAGTGGCATGTTCACGTTTTTCCAATAGCCAGTTCACCGGGCCCGGCTGTATGACAATTATCTTGTTGTTGGCATTCCCTTCATATTCTTTTCAGCAGCAATGAAAGTCGAGTAGGTCTTTTCATATCTATCCCGTCTGCTTCTCGCGTGTAGCTTAGGTGAAGACGTTGTTTGTAGAAGTGTGAATTTAATATGATGTGATGTGGTGTTAAACAGGACGGGGCTTTCAACTCCATGTCTTAGTTTAGCAATTGTTATTTCATTATCTTTCTACTGGTTTTGGTTAGACGGAAAACAATATCGGTTATTACAGTCTTATTGGGCTCAATTTTTCTTGGCAATGTTACCTTGGCTCAATTGGCCAAAGTTGACCCTTTTAAAAAGGCCAAGTATGATGTCTTTTTTGCCAAACTGAGCGTAAATCCAATTTGGAACTATGAAACGGGGTATAACTGTATTGCTCAATCACCTGATGGAACGCTCTATTTTGGAGGTGCAACTGGAGGGGCGCTAACGTTTAATGGAACAAGCTGGTGGACCTTCGACCCTAAGTCCTTGCGGGCTACGGGGATTCATTCAATACTATTTGAAGCAGGCAAACTGTACATGGCAGGTGACGATTATTTAACCAGTATCGAAAATTCAAAAATTGAAGCCATGTATGCTTCAAAGAATATTTCCCCCTTCCATAATTCTCTGGACGACATTTCAAGGGGGGCACCAAAAGTTGGTCTTATCTCCAACTTAAGGGTGATGGATAATGGTCTCTGCTTAGAGTCAAGTGAAGGAATCTGGTGGTTGGAGAACAATGAGCTGAAATTTCTCAGTAAACCCGGGCATTTGATAGATACAGATTCAACGCTATTAGTTTGGCAACAGGGGGTGGGTTTAGTAGCGTTTGAAGCGGTAGACGTAACGGAGAAAATTGTGATCAAAGACCCTTATGGAATGGAGGTGATTGGTTCAGTGAGATACGATGATCAGCATTTGTTGTTTAGTGCCAATCACGGCTGTTTTGTCTATCAGGCAGGTACTTTGGTTAAACTTTCCGGTAATGTGAACGATTGGTTGAATGGCAAAACAATTACTGTAGGTGCCGCAATTGGGGACAATCGGTTTGCGCTGGGTACTGCGGATGGTTCTATTTGTGTGGCCCAATTGGATGGATGCATTGAAGCGGTAATAAATGAAACGGACGGCCTTTCGCGCAAGCGTGTTAACGACATTTTTCTAGACAACAGTAACCAACTATGGGCCGTAATGGAAGAAGACATTGTGGTGATTAATTTTCCTGACCCCATTGCTCACTGGGACGGTGATTTTGGCTATGAAGGAATGGCAACCGCCATGGGAGAATGGCAGGACAGTCTGTACATATGTACCTCCAAAGGACTCTATAAACGCGAACTTCAAAAAGGCGGTGCTGTTGATCCCTATTTTCATAAAAACGGCGAGCTTAATGAAGCTTGCTGGTCGCTTGGCATATTTCCTCATTCAGTTCTGGTGGCTTCTACAGGTGGTTTGTACGTAGAACAGAATGGGACTATGAGCCCTTTGTTAACAGATGAATTCACAGCCATTACCCGACATCCTTTAGATAGCAATATGGCTTTTGCCGCAGGAAAAACAGGTTTGTGGAGTTTAAGATTTAAGGATGGACGTTGGACGGATTTGAAACTATTGAACTCATCCAATTTGCGGGTAAGAAACATGGTGTGGTTTTCAGGCCGGTTGTGGGTGGCTACAGAACAAGGGGGCTATACCCTTTCACTCTTCGGAATCCCCAAACTTAGCAAGCTTCCGACTACAGACCATGGCGGTCGAGGGCATGATGGGGCATTGAATGTACACCTATTTAAGGCGCAGCCCTTTTTTCAAAACGGGGGATATTGGGAAATAGATACAATACAATGGCGCTTGTATGGAAGCGATTACCAGCAGCCCGGGCCTGAGCCGTGGCAGGGTTATACGCATTTTAGTAATTCAGGCAAGTTTTATCGCTCTCATTGGCCTACCATCAATAACCAAAAAATTACCAACCGCTGGGGGGCTGTATATGACAAAAATAATAAGCCATTGTCTCATATTGGAGGTGATAAATGGTCAGATAATTTGAGAAAGTACGGGGGCTTTGACCTGTGTTATCTGGCCAGCGATTCTGTTTTCTATTATGCGGTTTCTACGGGGAAGTTACGCCGGTACAATGGGAGTTTTGAGGGTGAGAAACAGTCAACTTTCAGAGCTTCAATTACAAGCCTCCTTCTTAGCCCAAGAAAAGTAGATTGGGACATAATGGGCTACACTAGAACTCCAGCTGAGATAGAGCTTTATGCTAAAAGCCCCATCCCCAATAGAATTCCCTTTAAGTTAAATACCGTTGAGTTTAGGTTTACTGCAATGGGTATAGATGCTGATGAGCAGTTGCGTTTTAAGTACCGTTTGTATAAGAAGAACGATACCACCATTTTTAGCACGCTAGGTGCTAATAACTTTGCCGTGTTTCCAAGCTTGGAGTATGGTAAGTATACTTTCGAAGTAGCAGCGGTAGTTTCGCGAAACAAGCTATTTGTCAATGCTACAACAGCTCAGCATCGGTTTGAAATATTTCCTCCCTGGTATTGGTCAAGCCCGGCTCGGGTTGCTTATGCGATTCTGGCCATTGCCATGTTCTATATTGCTGTAAAGCTCAATTCCAGAAGACTTGAAAGGCAAAAACTGAGATTGAAGAAAATAGTAGACGACCGAACGGCTGAAATACAGGAACAAAAGCGTGAAATTGAATTATTGATGTTGGATACGGTGCACAGAGCGAAAGGTCACATTCAGCTCACCAAAAATCTGTTGGAGATGCAGGCGCGCCGAATGCAGGACGGAGGCTCAAAAGCTGCCTTGAGCGACGCCCAGCACCGATTAGAATTGCTTGAGAGTGTGCAGACCCTCATTCTTAAGGCACCTGATGGCGAGGGGCTTGCCGTGGCTCCCTTTCTCACAGAGATTACCCAAACCTTGCAAAAGGCTTATGGGTTTTTTAGAGATGATTTTATTCTTGAGATGGACATCGATGATTATAAAATGCAAACGGAGCATGCCACTTACCTGGGGCTACTGGCCAGCGAAATATTGATAAACGCTTTTAAGTACGCATTTATTGACCAAAAGGAACCTCGACTGGACCTTAGTTTCCGAGCGGTAAATGAGGGCTGGAAAATGAGCATTGCTGACAACGGTCCAGGTATAGAAAGCAGTAAGGAGAAGACTTCCTACGGAAGGGAGTTGATTCAGTTGTTTGCCTTACAGCTAGAGGCCCAATTGCGAATACATAGCAATGGAGGTACAGTATATGAAGTGAGCCGATTGCAGCATTCATAGCAAAAACCAACTTTGTTTCAAGCAAGTGTAGCTGTGAGAACGATCCGTATTTGGACTGTTAACTGAATACCTCAAAAAAATGCTCGCGGTACTTTTCTGTAATTCTAAAATCCTTAGAGCCAATAAATACGCGACCTGACTCAATAAAATCTATGTGGTCAATATTGATGATTTGAGAACGGTTTATTTTAAGTAGACTGGAAGCATTTACCTGTTCTTCAAAGCGCATTAGAGGCATAGACAAGACTGGTTTTTTTCCATCAACAAGGTTGACACATGTGTAAACGTTATCTGCCTGAACCCAGAGAATGTCAGACAACAGCATTTTCTCAAAACGTTTTTTCGATTTCACAAAGAGCGCATTGTTTCGCTGCAAAACGGTTTCTACAGAAAGCTTCAAAGCTCCTTTTTCAGTGGTAGTCTCAGGTGTATGGTTTCTGGTAAAATTAATCAGCGCCAGCTCTATATTGCCTTGTAGAGCATTCAACTCTATTGGCTTTAGCATGTAGTTGGCGGGTCGGGCTTCAATTGCCTTTTTAATGGTGTCCTGGCTGGTTTCACCTGTAACAAAAATGATGGGTACCTTTTTTATCGCATTAAAGGCATGTGCCAGTTCTACTCCACTTGGCGTTTGTTTGCTCAGGTGTATGTCCAGCAAAACCAAATCGGGTGGGTAGCTTTTAAATCGTTCCAAAGCATGGTTGTATGTCCTGGAAACATCTGAATCAAGATAGCCTCTTTCGGCAAGTCCTTCCTTTATATTGGTGGCGGTAAAGAGGTCGTCTTCAACTATTAAAATTCGCATGCTATTATCCTAACCAGGAACCAAAAATCGATGACAGGTTCCAATAGCCAATATAGGAAAATTGTTATGCTGATAATGGTATTCAATATCATACTATGCGCTATTTTCCTGAGGGAATTAAGTAGCGTGAAGGCCTGGTCAGGACTATTCAATGCTCAAAAATGTGCAATTTCACGTTTTTGTAAACCTGCATCACTAAGTCGCCTTTTGCAGAATGAAACTACCCCACCTTGAAAATCCAGATGGGGTAGTATTATAAGTTAGGTAACGGCGCTTATTGAATCATGATTTTTTTGTACCAGGTGCCTTGGTCAGTACTTAGATGTACTAAGTAGGTTCCGGGTGCTAGGTGGTGCAGATTCATTTCTATTAAGGTATCGGTAGGTCTTGGTTGGGTCTGTACCAGCTGTCTGCCGCTCACATCATGAACGGTACATACTACGGAGCTATAATTATCGTCCGTGGGTAGGTTAACATATACTAAGCCATCAGTGGGATTCGGGAATACGTCAAGTTCTTCCACTTGAGGCTTTTCCAGAGCTGAAGCAGTGTCTTTGGCCTCAATGCCACACTCGGCTATCCCTAGAATGGAAGCCTGTACCGCTTGTCCATTAAATATGGCTTTCTTAATGATTAAATCATTGGGCGATAGATCACCTGTACCCGATAAGTGAACGGTAAACAAGGTCTCCTCTTTCGGAAAGCCTTTGGTGCCACCGGGTTTTGAGTAATAGGAAGTAAGGAGTGCCTGCCTTTCTTTCTTAATATTGGATAGGGATGAGATGGCGTTTTTATGGTTTTCTATTCGCTCAATTACCATATTGGGATTGGCAGAACGAATATCAAAGTCTACGGAAGTAATAACCTCCTGCGATTTAATAGAAACAGGTATTTGAAAAGAGCAATGCGCCTTGCCTTCGCTTACGTTGGAAGAGTCAAGAGTAAAAAGCAATGCATTCGATGCCTTTTTAAAGGCGCTCATGTGAGCCGTGTCGGCATCCCAATTGCCGTCAACATCACCATAGAGTACACCGTAGTAGTTTTCAGGCAACACTTTGGGGCAGCTACCACTGCCGATTACGGGAAGAGCAATTACGATAGAAGGTATCGGTACTTGGTTTTTGGTGCATCCACCGGTGGCATCCGGATCGGGGTAGTTGCTCGATAGTTGGTAGGAAGCATCGATTTTGGTTCTGCTTGAATCAATAAAGACCCAGTCAAGTGCAAGTTGCCCAAGCGACGTACCGTCGTTGCGATGCGTTTCTTTCTGTCTGAATTCAGGGTACTTGCCTACGGTTCGAAGGTTAATCTGTGAAATATCACCGGAGCTAATTATGCCGTCGCGGTTTACATCCATGGCAATCATCTGGAAGATGGTAGGTATAAATCCGGCTGTATCTTCAAGCACAGTTTTGAGTACCCAATAAGCGTCCGATCCATTAATTACCCGCATCACATCAGTGGCGGCGCTATCGGCACTGGAACCTTTGATGTCGCGGATAATTTTCACGTACTTTCCCTGGGTCATGGAGTGCGTAAACTCACCGTTTTTATCAGGATGAATGCTTCCGCCAATAGCAGTACCGCTTTTGTAGGTTCCCTGTATGTACGTGGTATTGTAGTGAAACGGATGTGCGGTGTCATAGCGCATAATGCTGTCGTTGGCCCAGTGCGACAGTCCGCTTGCAAATACATCGCTTCCCTGTACCATATCTACCAGAGTAGAGTCTCCTTCAAAAACTTCCGTTCTGTTGCTGTAGCTTGCCTGCACAGTGTTTAACTTAAACTGTAAGGCGGTATCAAGACTGGTATTGCGTTTTACAAATTCTACACTTAGCAATTCACCAAGTCCCCTCCAGCAGGCGCCAGAAGGCCCCTTGCCGTTAAGCGAAAGGCTTACCAATATATAGTCTTTTCCTGGAGGTGTAAAAGCATAACCATTTACGTAGTTGGTATCGATCATGTCGCTTTCAATTAATGAAATCTTGCCTGTGGGCTTCAAAAGAGCCGTATCGTATTCCAGTTTAAAATCCCAACCTATTACATGCTGAATGGTATCACCCGTAGAAATGGGGATTAAGAAGGTGTCTGGTGTGCAGGCATATAGCGTATCAGGCAATGAAAATCCAGTGGTAGTATTTGCAGGTGTGGATGTGGTATCGCTTCCCGTGGTGTCGTTTGCGGTAGTGTCTGGAGCTGCACCTGTGCCGCTACTCCCCAATGAAGGCAGGGTTTGCTGGGCACCAAATTCATAGGCGCCGATGTCCGGTATTAGGTCGCGCAAGTAGCCTGTTATATCCTTAGTGGGAGCCATGTGGGTCCAGCCTGAGTCAATGGCAGGGCTGCCGCTTCTCAGTCTCAAATCATCGTCGATATTGCCCGGTACATTGTCAGAGCCATTGGCATCTTCAAAAAATGGATTGGAATTAATCACTTTGATTCCAGATGAATAGCCACCCTGAACAATGGAGTTTCTAAGCACAAATCCTGCTCCTGGGGAGCCAAAGTTGGTACTTCCAGCATTATCCCAGATAACTGTATTTATTATTTTGGCGGTATCACCCGTACTTACACCATGGATATAGACCGTGTAAGATGGACTGGCTGTAGCATTGTTTGCAAAAGTGGAATGTTCTATATGAGGAAGCGCTACGTAACAGGCTGCACCTAAGCTATTCGAGCCTACTGCAAGGTTTCCAGAAAAAGTGCAGTTCTGAATTTTAATGTCCTCATTTTCTGTATAAATGGCACCTCCCATAGAATAAACGGTTCCAGACAGGGAATTGCCTAAAAAGACAGAATTTTTAATGACTGAATTGAGGCCACCATAAATAGCAACTGCGCCGCCCCTTCTATAAAAGTTGTAACCCTTTCCAAGGCTGTTTTTTATGAAATGGCATTGGTTAATGCTTACAAACTTTCCATCCATGGCAATGGCACCCCCTCGAAGGTACTCTGCTGTTGTTATGGCTTGCGTTCCATCGGCAGAATTGTTTTCAAACAGGCATTGCGTAAAGCTACATGTATCTCCTAAAAGATTGAGAGCACCTCCGCCATAGTAGCGTCCTGCATCAGTAACCTTGTTTCCTTTAAAGGTGCAATTGCTCACTCTTAAATTATGAATGGGTGCAACAATAGCCCCACCCGCATGGGCAGTGGAATTGCCTTTGAAGGTAGAATTATGAATTTTTCTAATGCTGCTAAATCCATTGGCACCAGTGGTGGCGTATAATGCGCCTCCTACACTTAGTGGATCGGAAGTGTAGTTAGAGTCAAAAGCACAATTTTCAATGGCGACGCTCGCCCCGTTTTGTAAAATGGCTCCTCCAAAACTCTTGGTACTTCCATTAAAGCTGAACGTAGAATTGAGGATTCTGTATCGACCACCATATACTCTAATGGCTCCCCCTCCAGCATGAGCCACTATTACGTTTCTGGTAAAGGTACAACTGTCTATTCTACCAGTTATTTTACCAATAAGTAGTGCTGAGCCGGAATTTTGTAAGAATCTGCAATTAATCACATTTGACACGCTCCCTGTACGGCCATAGATGCCTCCTCCATGGCTAACGGTATTGCTATCAAAAGCGCAATTGGTAATAAGGTAGTTCGATAGATTGGAATACAAGCCTCCGCCATTAGTGCCCGTATTTTTCTTAAAGAGGCAGTTTTTGATAGCAACATTTCCGCTGTTCGTGTATCCCCCAGCGCCACTTGTAGCGTGATTGCCTATCATTTCGCAGTTTTCAATGTTTTGCACAGTGGCGGTTGAGGGTATATAAAAGCCAGCACCGGAACTAGCCGTATTGTCTGTAAAGCTGCAATTTCTGATGGTAGAAATCGTTCCCTGGTCAATGTAGAAGCCAGCACCAATACCAGAACTGTTTTGATGAAAATCGCAGTTTTCTATAGATATAGGTCGGGTGAGCGTAGTGGAGATGCTAATACCTCCTCCCCTTTGAGTAGAAGTATTGGACTTGAAGATGCAATTTCTAATGGTCATGTCAGCGCCGTTCATATAAACCCCGGCACCAATCTTTTGGTCGGAAAAGGTACCATTAGCATTGCCGTTTTCTACGGTAAAGCCGTCTAGTCGGGTGGTATGGCCTACAGCATCGGCCAGTACTATGTGGTAGGAATTGTCTGTTTTTGAGCTCAGATTCCCTATTTCACCACTTAAAATAGTCACATTGTTTTGCCAGTTTCTTTGGCTTCTGCTGGTCTCGTTGCCAGAGAATCCTCCATACAAGGCAACGCCATCTTCCATCTCAAAGCTTATCGTTCTGCTGGTACCTGTAGTAGGTTTATAGGTACCTGCTGCCACCCATATTTCATCGCCTGACGATGAGTTGGATAGAGCAGTACTTAGGTTGGTATAGGCATTGGTCCAGGAAGTACCGTTGGCACTGCCTATGGCATTGTGTTTTACATAAATGGTGGCCGCATGGGTATGCAAGGCCGTTCCAAAAAGGAAAGCGACTAAGGTGATAATATAGTTTTTCATCTCAAAATGTGTTTGTTTCACTTGCCTTTGCCACTAGAATGGGGCCGTAAAACAATGCCAAAAACCAATTCTTTGTGACTTTCGCTAAAATCCGAGGTGAATAGTGAGGGAATTGTTAGTCGACTCCTTTATGCTTAACTGGCCGTTGCACTAGAATTGAGAACAACTGTCTATTGGATAGTATACTTTATGGTACACCAGCTTTTAGAGCCTTTATATTTTATAATGGAGTTGTAAGGGCTTGCCTAATTAATGATGGTTATGCTCACAACTCAGGCCAAGCCGCGTTGTCCGCGTTTCCGCTCCTTTCGTATTCTTTTTAGCAGTAGTGCCAGTTGGGTGGGTTTTTCATACCTATACCACATGCTACCCGATGTGTTTATTGCGCGGTGATGTAGGCCTTTAGGGTGTGGTCGCTGCGCCAAGCTTGGGTAGAGGAGTAAAGTTGTATGAGTTTACAGGTGTCAACTTGATTATGCGGCTACGAAGTTCAAGCTATGTAAGCTCATAAAAGATGCCTTTGGTTTAGGCTAAGGTTTGCATCAATCGTACGACTCACTTTTTAGAGGACGCGCAACCATAAGATTTGTGAGATTAGAGCAACTAGTAAATCTTTGATCAAGATTAGACATGGAGTAATATGCAATACTACTTTTGGAGGCAGGTTGATGCTAAAATGAAAAATCATATATGAGTTTTTTCCATAATATGGATAGCCGCCACAAGTTGCTGGTCATCTTGCTTCCACTGTCCATAGCTTCCATTTTATTGGCCTATTGGATGGGTGGAGCTTTACCTTCGGTTTTAGTGGGGATTGTGATATGTATTATTGCGTGGCTTAGTAAGAGTGTTTGGCTGCCCAGAGGTCATGGTGTCACATTAATACGAAGACTATCAATTGGTATTATTTCATTGATCATAGGAACCTACTGGCTTTGGGATAATCTATGGCAATCAATTCTGATTGGACCCATACTTGAATACCTAAAGCAACAAGGTCTCAATGTGCCAGCTATTGAAGGTATTAATCCCATGCCCATAGAAGTACTGGGATTTGCCCTCATGGGCATTTTTATAGTGAACTACTTTATGAGGGATAACACGGCCATGCGAAAGGCTGAACCTGTTAAAGATGAAGAGTTTCCAGAAATGGGTTTTAAGCAACGCTTGGAGAAGTTTGCCAAAGGACTGCGGTACACCCTTGACTCTATTGACCACGACCTTGACTGGAGCGATGATTACTTTGTGCCGCTTCAAGCAGAGGTAGAAGTAAAGACCAGAACGGGTAAAAAGAAGAAGATCACAGATCTGATGAAGGCTTTAAAAGACAATAATGCCGAAAAGGTGTTATTGGTATTGGGCGACCCAGGCTCAGGGAAAAGTGTGGCCCTGAGAAAGCTGGCCAAAGACCTTACTGATGAAGTGAAAAAAACGGAAAAAGTTCCTGTGTATGTAAACCTAAGAGAATGGTCATATAACGAAGAACCAAGTAACCTGAAACCTGAAGACCTAAGATCATTTTTGTTCAATAATGTTTGGAACAGATGCGACGTAAGTGGAAGAGATTTCATGGAAGCCTACTTTGATAAGATGATAGAACATGGACGCATCTTTTTTATACTAGACTCTTTTGATGAGATCCCTTTTATAATGGATGAAGATGAATCTTCACCTGCGGTGGATCACATGTCGGCCATTATTTATCAGTTTTTAGAAATCTCCAATGGGACAAGGGGTTTGCTGGCTTCAAGGCTCTTCAGAAAGCCTACCCGAAAGTTTATGGCCAGCACTACGCTAGATATAAGACCTCTTAGCGAAATACAAATCATCAGGCGGTTTGAGCAATCACCCAGTTATGACCAAAGGTTGAGCGAGCTACTATTTAAGCATAAACCCGAGTACATCCCGCTGGCTCGAAACCCCTTTATGGTATCCTTGATTTACAGTTATGCCAAAAACAATGATTGGACTTTGCCAGAAGCCCGTATCAATCTGTATGAAGATTACCTGAAATCACAATTCGAAAGGGCCAAGAAGTATTCTGAAGTAGAAGAGCTTCTTCAATATGAAAGTTTAATACACCTAAGCAGTGAAGTGGCCAGCTTTATGTACGGCTCTGACCACTATGGCTTGGAGGTGCCTGTTGAAGATTTAAAGCTCCGATTTCCTGACCAACCCATTGACGCATATATAGAACTCATGCAATCTATACGGCTAGCGCGTTTAGGCCGAGGGGAAAGAAAGCTATTTAGCTTTGCGCACAGACGTTTCTATGAGTTTTTTATAGCCATTAGGTTGAAAGCCCATGATGAGCTTGTGGATATGGAAGCAATACCCACTGACTCTAAGTGGCGGGATGCTTTGGTACTTTACTGTGAAGTGGCCACTGACGAAGAAGCAAAGCGAATTGCCAACTATTGTTGGAAAATTATACAGGAAATACCTGGTGATGACGAAGAGCAAGAAGAGAAAAAGGGGTATCTGCGACCCATACATACTTTACGATTTTTAAATGATGCTTTTCGTTCAAGAAGAGTAGCTCTTGAAGATTTTATTGATGAGCTGGGCCAACTGCTTATTGAAAGATTCAGCAATGGAGATTTGCTGATACAAAAGCTTATCGCAGAATCTACCGGAATACTGTCGAACCAACATTCAGAAGCCGTTTTAATAAATGCGATTAATAGTGGTAATTCTTGGATTAATGAAACTGCAATGAGGTCATGCAGATACGAAGCCCAACCTTCATCAATTTTAATAGATGAAGTAAAAGTATCAATCTTTTTATACGAATCGCCTCTAAGATATGATCAAATCAATCAGCACATTTATTCATACGGACTAGCTGATGGCTTTAAAAGTATTCTGTTCTATCTAAGATGGTTGAAAATCGAGAAATATTGCTTCATCGCAGTCATTATTGCAGCCTTCTTTTTTAATTGGCCAGCCGCAATTGCGATGAGTCTAATAACCATACTCCTGGAAAGCCAAAGATATAGAAGAAGCTCAGCTTTTAATAAGCTGATACCAACACTTGTATTCCTATCAACGATGATTGGCTCCCTCTTTTCATCTGAAGGAGCAGAACCGTTTGATTACCCAATTTATCTTCTCGCTTTTATCATATCCATGCCCTGGAGCCAAATCTTCTACAAAGGACACATTAGAAAAAGAGCAGCCCTAGAACTTAAGCTCGTGTTATATGTGCTATCTTATACACTAGTGGTACCTATAGTGGAATATCTTGAGAAACACATGTTCATCCTTTTCATAACATTAATAGGAATTGCGGTCATTTCCATGGCAATACTTTTGGTCGCGATTGCGTACACAACACTTCCAGGTATAATTAAAGATTTAAAATCACTGCGTAAGACATCCATAAAACCACTTATAACACGTCAGAACATTTCAAATATGCTGGATACACTAAAGAGTCCCTATGGAAGACGCATCTTCGTACAAAAACTAGACGAAGGGAACGTAACTGCTCAAGGTGAATGGCCTAGTGGTAAGCTGCCAAATTATGAAGATAAGGCGTCTACGCACCTGGCGCAGCTAGAGGAACGCTGGCTGGGTTTTGATAGGTGAAGTTTCTACCCGGTATATAGGTTTACAAAAATGGCAGATAGAAACGTGCATATCTTTTGAATTGTAGCACACCATTAAAATGAATCTTTCAACAATTCAAGCCAGACACAAGTGTCCAAAGTAATATTTAATTTGGAATCCAATTGAATGGAGGGATTTAGTATTAATCAATTAGAAGTTTTCACCATTTTATAGTTGTCTATAATACCGTATCACAAAGGCACTCCACCCGAACTCATATACTCTTCACAAACATTGGTGGATGTTTTTCCTTTGCCGTGCTTTTTGCTGTTGCGGTAAATGGTAATAAACAGCTCGTGGGTACTGCCAGCGTTTAAGCTGATTTTGTTGAGCGGAATATCATAGGCATAGCCGAGTTGCATGGACCAGCGCTTTCGCGGATCGATGTTCTTAATTTCATAACTGCCGAAGAGAACGATCTGGTGGAAGTCTTGTGCAATGAGATCGGGACGCAGTTTGTTCATTCTAAAGCTGGTGCCCAGCAGCAAGGGACGTTTTACCCAGGTAAGCGAATAGTCCCAGCTTTGAATGGGGCCCTGAAAGGCATAGCGAAAGGCAGGGCGTAAATACTGCAAATCTCGCTTTGATAGGAAATGGGCATGAATGGGTAGCATCAACATGGCCGAGAAGCTGTGTTGAGTGGTGGCAATAACGTCATTGGCATTGCTAAAGGATCTTCTAAAAGGCAATACCCGTTGGGCAGTATAACCCAAACGCATCAAGCCGTCTGCATCGTTTTTGGCATAGGGAATAGGGAGTCGGAAGGGTTTTTCTATCAAGGTTCCGAAGGATGAGTAGATACTGCCGTAAGTATTCAGTTGGTCTAATCCTGCTTCAGTAGGGCGGGTATTTCCTAATACTGGGTCTAACTGATCAGAGAAAACAGCATTGCTCCAATCTATGGAACGCCTGATATAGCCCAGTCCTGCCCCCAGGTGGAAGGAGAACTCCTGCTTTTTAATGCGGGCCCTGCTATGGTATCCGTATAGCGCAGTAGCTTCCTGGGTTTGCAATTGTACCTGTCCTTCGTTATAGCTGTTCACATTAATGCCAAGGCCGCTTTTCTTCGTTGCCGAACCCACATCCAGTGAAGCAAAAGAAGCACTGAATTGCCCCGGCACTTGTGTCCATTGATTGCGGTGCACCAGGTTCATTCTTACCCCGCTATGGGCTCCGGTAAAGGCAGGGTTTTGAATAGGGGAGACGAGAGTGTATTGGCTTAGTTCAACGTCTTGTGCTACAATTGTTTGAGCGCAAAACGTTAACAGCATCATAGTGGTCGCTCTGGCCGCTAGGCCCATACTTTTCCATTGATGAAAAGTATGCAAAAATCTAGTCCGCAAAAAACTCGCCCTTCGACTCCGCTCAGGGCTCAAACAGCTTTGCGGACGGTTCTTTTCAAGACTTGGGATACCATACTCGAACTCAGCTCTGTTTGAACCATGCCATAGGCATGGAAGTTTGCTGAGTTCTAGACTTTTTGTTTCGTTTTGGGGCGATGCCAAAATGAAAAGCCCGAGCGGCTTGAGCGAAGTCGGTTTATATGCATTATCGTGATTTCTAAATATAGTCTTGTAAAAAAGGAAAAAGGTCCTTTGCCAAAACAAGCCATTCATGCTAGCTCTAACAAGGACAACTATGGATGACACGGACTCAACTCTGAAGTTAGAATTCATAAATCTTTTAAAGCTCAATACCTTCATCATCTCACAATAGTTATAGTTCCAAAAGTTTTAAGCCTACCCTTCTCATCAGGAATACCCTGCCATTTCTCACCATTTAAGAAAGTAGCTTCAATGCGCCATACATAGGCATCCTCGTCCAGTAGCCTACCTGACCTTGAATCCCTACCATCCCACCACTCCGAAGGGCGGTTGTTGTTAAGGGCGGTAGATTGCCAAACCAACTCCCCCCAGGTAGTAAACACCTCTACCCGGTAGTCTTGAAGACCTACACCTTGTGGCTTGAATAAAGTATAGTCCTTTACCGAACCATCGAGCAACATGGTATTGGGCACAAAAAGCCCGTACATATCTACCGTTAGCCATTGTGCTGAAGTATCCAGGCAACCGAAGTCGTTCGTTACAAAGTGTTGTACCCAAAAGCTATTGCGGTAGGCGAAACGGTGCGTATCAATGGCCCCTTTGCCCTTGTTACCGTCGCCGTAGTCCCAGCGGTAGGCAGCCATAGGCGGGCTCGTACTGCTAAAGATGAAGTTGCCGTGTGGCTGGGGCAGGAGTATCTCCTGGTAGGTAAAACTGGCAACCGGTTTGGGCCATATGGCTACAGGGTTTTCCAGCTCCAGTGAATCAAAACAAGTGGCTTTAGACGAAGCGATCAGCTTGATGCTGAAAGGCTGATCGGCCTCATATATGAGGAAGTTAGGGCTTGGCTCGGTACTGTTTCGGCCATCGCTCAGCTCCCAGTAAAAGGAATCGCCAAAGCGTGTGTTGTTGGTGAATGTCAGGGGCAAGGGCTCGCATCCATCTTCACTAGGACTAATGTCAATAATGGGCTTTCTCAGCAGCTCAATGGGCAGGGAAAAACTGTCCTGGCATTGGTACCTGTTTTCTGCAAAGAGCCTTACCGTGTAAGTGCCATAGGCATCAAAGCGGTGCTTGCCCTGCATTGCGTTAGAGCCCTTACCGTCCCCATATTCCCAGCGGAATACGCTGCCAAAACGGGTTTCGTTGAAGAAGCTGATGTCTTTAGGAGCACCACAATAAATGCTGCTGTCCGTGCTAAATGCCGCTTCAGGACTAGGCAACACACGGGTTACAAAGGTTCCCGTATCCACACAGCCCTGGGCCGACTCAGCAATGAGCTGGTTGCGAAACACACCAGAATCCTGATAGGTATGCCAAATGCTGTCTCCCGAATAGCGGGCGCCCGATCCATCGTTCATCAGCCATTCAAAATACAGGGCATTGCCAGAGCGGCTTAGGTGCGGACTGCTAAAGGCCCTACAACCCGCTGTGTCGCTGGGCGAAACCATAATTTGCGGTAGGGGAAGAATGACTACCGGCTTTGATACAGATGCTTCACATTGGAATTCGTTGTCTCCCACCACGGTTAAGCGCACCTGGAAGGTATCAGCACTAGGAAAGCGACGTGAGGGTGCTGCCAGTTCTGATGTTTTACCATCGCCAAAATCCCAGCGGTGGGCACTTACGGCAGGCGTGGTATTTTCAAAGTGTACGTCCACATTTTGGCAGGTATGCGTGGAGTCTATGCTAAAACTGGCCTCAGGCGATTGATGCACCACCACTGTTGAAGTAAAGGTGTCGCGGGCACAACCGTTGTCCAGCATCTGAATGAGTGTATAAGTACCCGGCTCAGTTAAGGTGTGTAGCACTGTATCCTGATAGCCGTAAGAAGTACCATCACTCACCCGCCATGAAACCGTGGCATTGCCTACATGATGATCTTCGGCGCGCATCACAAAGGGCGTACAGCCCTGGTTGGTATCCAGCTCAAAAAAGGCCCTCAGTCTATTGGGTTTTACAATAATGTCGGTAAGCTGGGTATCGGCCCCGCAAATGTTTTCAGTGCTGAACCTAAAGGTATAAACCGAGCGTGTGGTATCCGTAAAATAGGCATACTGAAACAGGGTATCCAGTCTGGACGAAGTGTTTCCATCGCCAAAATGGTACAGGAAATTGCCCGGCATACCGTACGAACGGTTTCTGAAAGTAACGGCAAAGGGCGTACAGCCTATCCTGGGTTCTATCTTCACATTGGCCGTAGGCGTGGGGTACACCGTTACAGAATCGTACCAATACACCGATTTGCACACATTTGTTACCCTGAGCTCTAGTGTATAGATAATACTGTCGTACACGTAAGAAGGGAAGGGGAACACCTGCAGGTCTTTTTTGTACAGCGTATCACCTGTTTCAAAACCCCATCTATAGCTGGTAAATCGTCCCACAGAGCGGTCCTTGAAAGACACATGTAAGGGACCACAACCTTTTTTGGGTGAAATATCAAAGCGTGCCTGTGGCGGTGCTATTACGTAAAAGCCTCTGCCAAAACTGTCGCTACAGCCCTCAGGCGTGGTACCTATAACACGCATATGGAAATATCCCGTTTTGGTGTAGGTATGTGTGGGGCTAAAAGTCGTTTTCCAGCCGCTGCCGTCTCCAAAGTTCCAGCGGTAAGTATTGGTGCTTGGGGAGTTGTTGGGAAAGGTAATGGCCGTGTTTACGCAGAGCACACTGTCTAAATTGAAATTGAGTTTCGGCAAACCGTTTACGATTACCGTATGCGAATCAAGTTGGTAGCAGCCCTTGGCGTCGATGTAATGGTAATAGAGGGTGTGGCTGCCCAGTCCGGCAGTTGAAGGATCGAAAGTACCCTTGAGGGTGTCAGAAATATGGGCATTTTCAAACCAGCCTCCTTTGGGTGAAACATCCGCTAAGAAATCATAAGGAAGGTCGTTGGTACAAAGCTTGTCGGGTGCCCCGCTGAACTTAGGGTTCGGCAATGGGTGCACATCTACGGTAATGGAGTCTTTGGTAAGACAGGTGCCGCTTCCCAGGGAGAAAATGAGTTGGTATACCTTGTCTGTTTGCGGGGTGAAAAGTCCTTTTGCCGTAATGTCGTCTCCCGTCCACCAACCCGAGGCTGTATCGTTGCCGTACAATTGCTTCACGTCGTAAATACACATTTCAAAATCAAGCCCAGCAATGGCATGTACGGGTTCAGTTACTGTAATGGTCATGGTAGAGTGGTTGACACAACTGTTGCTATCGCTGTAAGTGTATACCACCTCAAATTGGCCCGTGTCTACGGGAGTAAAAGTGCCGTTGCTCAATATGCCGTTTTGCGACCAGGTACCACCACTTGGGCTGCCCAAAAAGCGGCTGGCGATAGCTTGGTTACAGATAGTCGTATCGGTAGTATTTACCACAGGCAAGGCATGCACTCTAATGCGGCTGGTATCTGAACTGCTGCATTGGGTGCTCGGGTCAGTATAGCGGTAAATCAAAGTACTGGTAGAGTCACCGCCCGTAAGTGCAGGCCAAATACTTCCCAGTAATGTGTCTGCAACGGTGGGGCCCTGCCAAATACCTCCCAGGGGGGCATAGCTGTTGGTATCGAGCCTGAAAGTATCGGCATCTTCACATACTGATTGCGCGGGCAATCGAGTAATGGTTGGTAGTGGAATCACCTCTACTTTCAAAGTGTCAAAGGTTCGGCAGGTACCGCTGCCCTTGGCGTATAACAGTGTATGCGTTCCCGTAGTGCGGGGGTAGAACATCCCGCCGCTGTTATTGTTAGGGCCGGGCGTCCAGGAGCCTCCTGTGGGCTGGGCACGCAGCTGTATGGAGTCAGATAAATGACAAACCTGTGTGTCTTTCATGGTTTTTACCTGCTCAGGGTCAATTACCTCAATGCGGGTGCTGTCGCGGTTTTTGCAACCGTTTCCATCGGTAAATACATAGAATACCTGATGGGTATCTACTCCATTAGGCGTGTAAATGCTGTCCATGCTAATGCGGCTTCCTTTGTCCTTCCAAAAGCCGCCGCCCGGTTGGCCGGATAGCGTAACCGGCACGGGCTGGTTGCACAATTGCAGCAATGAAGACACCTTGAGCTTGGGCAATGGATGCACGATGACTTGACCCGTATCCACATTATAGCATTGGTTGCTGTCTACCATATGGTAGTACACTGCGTGCGTATTCACACCCGATTGTGCCGGACTGAAAACGCCGTTGGCAGTATCAATAAACACCTTGCCGGTCCAGTAGCCACCAGGTGGGCTCTGCTTGGTAAGCAGTAGTGAGTCGTTTGAGATGCAGGAACTTGTTGTACCCCCGGCATCCACCTTTGGTAGTGCATTCACAGTCATTTGCAGCGAATCGGTATGCTCGCAGGAACCCGAACCAAAGGTGTAATAGAGCCAATGACTGCCACTACCTGCTTTGGCCGGATCAAATTGAGAAGCTGAAACGCCTTTGCCCGACCATAATCCGCTTTTGGGCTTCCCTACCAAATTGATAGGCTTGTGGTTGATGCAATAGGCGGTATCGGCTCCTGCACGGGCCCGTTTTGGGTTGATAACGGTAACGGTGATGGAATCAATGTTTTGGCATTTGGTACTGGCTTCGGTTAGGGTATAGTAGACTTTGTGGGTGGAAGTGTCCGCCTTACTTACGTCAAAAAGGCCGTTGGGTGCCAGTTCTTTATGGCCGCTCCAGCTACCTGTGGAAGGTTGGCTAAAGAGCTGAATTTTGCCAGCAATATTGCAAACCGTGGTATCACGAACCGTGATGCCAGGCAAGCTGTGAACCGTAGCGTTTAAGGTGTCGGTATTGCGGCAGCCGTTGGCATCAGTATAGGCATACACCAGTGAATGGACTCCTGTATCGGCCACTATGGGGTCAAACAAGCCCCTTTTTGCATTTTGTATGCCTTTTCCACTCCAGGTGCCCTTGGTGGGGTAGCCTGTGTTAATTGTGAGGGTATCATCGCCTTTGCACAGGCTTATGTCGCTTCCGGCCCTTACAACAGGCAGGTCGTTTACCTGTATGTAAAGTGTATCCCGATTAAGGCAGGTACCGCTTCCCTTGCTGTAAATGATTTCGTTTTGTCCCTTTTGCGCATTGGCAGGACTAAAGGTGCTGTCTGTAATACCAGGCCCTGACCAAACACCGCCACCTGGTGTCCCCTTTAGGGTAATGGGAGTGGCATCAATGCAAAGAGTATCGTCAGCTCCGGCGTTGATGGCCTGCGGCGCTATTACTTCTATTACTGCAGAAACGACGCTTTGGCATTTCGTGGAGCTGTTTTTGTACGTATAGTATACAGTTTCTTTTCCTACGCCCGCTTTGGCCGCATCGTATTTCCCGTTGGTTTTCAGGTAAGTGGAACCCGACCAGTCGCCACCCGAAGGCTTGGCTCTTAGCTGAACTTCTCCGGCAATGTAGCAGACCGTAGTATCAAAGGCCTGTACACTGGGTGTGTCGTTTACGGTAATTTTTATGGAGTCGTAATTGCTGCAACCGTTGGCATCGGTAATGGTATACCTGGGGAAGTGATCGCCTTTGCTGGCTATTGCTGGGTCAAATGTATTGCTGCTCACTCCAGTGCCCGACCAAGTGCCCCCGCTGGAAATATTCAAATTGAAAACGGCATCGTTCAGGCATTTAGAAAGGTCCTTGCCCGCATTTACGCTAGGTAGGTCGTTTACCTGAATGTAAAGCGTATCTCGATTGAGGCAGGTGCCACTGCCTATGCTGTAAATCAATTCATTTCGTCCTTTTTGTGCCTTAGAAGGAGTAAAAGTGTTGCCGCTAACACCATTGCCCGTCCATATGCCGCCCGAGGGAGCACCGCTGAGGGTGATGAAGGGAGTGTCGATGCAGAAGGTATCGTCGCCGCCTGCGTTCACGCTGGTGGGGGCAATCACTTCTACCACAGCACTCACCAAGCTTTGGCATTTGGTACTGCTTTCTTCGTAGGTGTAATACACAGTGTATTTGCCTACCCCCGCCTTATCTGCATTGAACTTACCGTTGGTTTTCAGGTAGGTAGAGCCCGACCAATCTCCGCTCGAAGGCTTGGCTCTTAGCTGAACTTCTCCGGCAATGTAACAGACCGTGGTGTCAAATGCTTGTACAGCGGGTGTGTCGTTTACGGTAATCTGTATGGAGTCAGAAGCTTCGCAGCCGAAACTGTTTTTCTCCGTATATACCACATAGTGTTTGCCTGCTCCGGCTGTTGAGGGGCTGAAATCATAGCCGCTAACCCCTTTGCCCGTCCAGGTACCGCCCGAAGATGGCTTCAATTTGAAATCTGCGTCGTTCAGGCATTTTTGGCCAACACTGCTGAGCGAAATGGAAGGCAGAGAGTTTACCGTTACTATGATGTCATCGGTGCTGAGGCAAGTCCCGGAGCCTACGGTGTAGGTTATCTTGTGCTTACCCACTCCAGCGTTTGAGGGATTGAATGTTCCGGCTGATACGCCTTTGCCACTCCATGAGCCACCAGACGGTGATGTAGCGACAAGCTGAAAGGCCGCCTCGTTGACACAAACGGAAACATCCTTACCCGCATTGGCACTAGTAATGTTGCCCACTTCTATCACAATAGAATGTGTGCTGTCGCATTTGGTCTTCGGGTCCTTGTAAGTATAGTACACTGTGTATTTGCCATTCCCGGCTGTTTTTGGATTAAACACTCCGGCTGAAGTAAGGTTGGTATGCCCGCTCCAGGTACCACCGCTGGGGCTAAAACCTTTCAGCGTGGCCGAAGTGGCAGTATTGCAGAAAAAAGTATCTGCACCGGCATATACATGCGGTAAGGAATCGACGGTAACGACTATCTGATCCGAATCGCTACAGTTAGTAGTACTATTGGTGTAGACGTAGGTGAGGGTATGACTACCTGCTCCGGCCAGGCCAGGAGCAAAATTGCTGTTGCTACTTGCGGGAATTCCCCGACCGCTCCAGGTTCCTCCGCTTGGCGAACCCGACAAACTGAGCTTCCCTGAGTTGATGCAGACAGTTTTGTTTTTTCCGGCATCCACTTTGGGCAAGGGGTGTACGGTTACTTTCACTTCGTCAGTAGAGTCGCAACCCGCCTTGCTTACTGTCACCTTATAAGTAAAGGTTTGTGAGGTAGTTCCCGATAGGGTGTGGGATACGGTTGGGTTGGCTATGCTGGTGCTGCTTAATCCTGCGGAAGGAGTCCATGAGTAAGTGCAGCCTGTACAGCCGCTACTGCCCAGTTGTCCCGTTTGCCCTGAGCATAAGGTAATATCTACTCCGGCATCGGCAGGAGGGATGTCCTTTACGGTCACAGTAAATTTCACTGTGCTCTGCTTGGTCCCGTTGGTAATGGTTACCGTATAGTCTGTGGTTTTAAAAGGTGACAGGGTGACTTGCACACCCGTATCTACGCTCAGACGGATATTGGGAGTCCATTTATAGCTGGCTCCTTTTTCTCGGGCAAAGGTTACCGTAGTGGATTCTCCCTTGCAAATGCGTTTGGGCGGGGTATAGGAGCATACGGTGAGCCTGGCTGAGTCGGTGAGGAGCGTCCCGCAGTCGTTGCTGATTTTCAGTTTGTAGAGTCCTGCATCGCTGCTATCCGCATTGCTGATATTGAGTGTAAGGCCGGTAGCCCCGGCTATGGCCGTATCATTCTTATACCATTGGTACTTCCAGGCGCCGTCTTTTGTACCTATGTGCTTAACATTAAACGAAGCCGAATTACCGATCCATACTTTTTGGTCCTGGGGTTGTTGGGTCACTATGATGTCGCAAAAACGGACTATAAACCCATCCCTACCGCCGCCATTACTGGTTTGATGGGCACCCGTTGTGGCCAGTCGGTTTTGCGTGTTCGTACTCGCTGAGTAGCCTGCTCCTACAATGTATTGGTCACTGTCCATCACTATGCTACGAGCAATATCTTGCTCACCATCTCCGTAGTATGTAAACCATATTACTTTTCTGGCGTTGGCATTTATCTTGCTGAAAAAAGCTTCTTCATTCCCGTAGTCATCAATTTGGTGTCGCGCTACCGATCTGTATAGTTTGGAGCTCTTGGTCCATCCGGCTACGGCTATGTTATTCCCTGCGTCAATATCCAGAGAGTAGATACGCTCGTCTTTTCCATTGTCTCCAAAATAGGTTCCCCAGCTAAGGGCCCCCGAGCTACTAAAGCGTGCCACAATTCCATCTTCATCATTGGTACTTGATTTGCTTGCTCTTATAGTACCTGATGTGGTCATAGAATCCTTACTCTCCGTATAACCTCCAATGATTATATCATTGCCCAACAGGTGGATGCAGGTTCCAAAATCATCTTTTTCTCCGCCATAGTAGGTTCCCCATTTTCTATCGCCTGTGTTGTCAAATTTTGCCACGAAAGCATCAAAATCATCAGAAGAAGGCAGGAACTTTTTATGTGTCGCAGAACCCTTTGAAGCTATGTTCTGACCACTTTCAGTGGTCCCCGTTATAAACAGATCTCCACTGGAGTTGGCATGAACCGCGTAAATCTCATCAAGCTCTTTGCCCCCATAATAGTTGGCCCAGCTTAGAGAACCCGATTTGGTGAACTTGGTAATAATGCCATCGCCATTACCACCATAACTGCTCTGCCATTTGGCCGAACTTGCTATGCCCGAACTTTTTGTATTACCTACCAGATAGATATAATTAGAACCAACATATAGACAGCGATCGTACAGCTCCTGGTCATCGTCGCCCCGTCCGTGATGATCGTCTGCCGAACCGCCAAAGTAGGTGCTCCATGAACGACTGCCGGAAGTATTGAATTTGGCTAAAAACAGGTCAAAGCCTCCATTATGTGAGGTGTCATGAACGCTTGAAGTTGAAAAGACGCCCTGCGATTTGGCATCGCCTGCTATATAGAGGTCATTACCATCCAGTGCTATAGCGTAACCTTGGTCGTCGCGCAAACCACCATAGTAAGTGCCCCAATACAGAGAGTCAAGGTCCTTACTGAATTTGGCAAGCATTACGTCCTTCTTTTGGTTACTTGATCCTGCTTTTACCGCCAAACTACTTTGAAAAGCTCCGCTGGTTGAAATGTTGGCAGTACTGTTGGTTTCGCCAATGGTGTAAACGGCTCCATCAGCCCCCACGTCATGTGAGTGGATAATGTCTGCATCATCATCGCCATAAAAAGTGGCCCATTTTCTATCAAGCTTTATAACGGGGTCAATCACCAGCGTGTCTCCGCTGCTAAATGAAGGAGCAGAAAAGCCTGCGCCATGGTCAAGTGTTTTATAATTAACAATAATTTCCTGTCTTCCAGACTCACCTGCGGTATAACTCAAAGGAATGTATTCCTGAACATTACCTAGTGAAGTGCTCAGCTCAACACTTGTGCTTGCCGCCGTTATGCCTTCCATCCCCTCGTACACTAGCCTCACATCTTCAAGCTTGCCACCTGGTTTTACGACAATGTTGTACTTTACACCCAAGGGGAGTAGGCCATTGTCCTCGGCTTCCACAGCATGAAGCATGAAAACGATATCTATATTGGGGTAGATGTTTTCATAGGTGATTTGGCTATACGATTTCACCTTGGTAATGCCTTCTTCCGGCGTATGGTGTAGGTAGTAATTGTAACTACCCGGTAGGGCTTTAGATTTTCTAATATTCGCTTTTGAATTGCTGCTCGCAAACTGAACATCTACTCTGTGGAAGTTGTACGAGCTTTGATTTGTCCGTTCTCCATCGCTTTCTGAGAAACTTTGCTCCGTTTTTTTGGTCATTAACTCAATGCTGTAGCCCTGTTGCCGGAGCTGCAGACGGGCACCGCTGATGTGATATAGGAACAATACTTCATCGTTGGGTTGGTAGTGCTGGTTATAGAGCTGGCCTTTGTTTTCCAAGAAGCCTTTAGGTGCCATACTACCGCGATGCGTTGTATTGATGTTCTGAGCTACTGCATTGCACGAAAGCAGGCACGAAAGGAGTAGTATACCGTATGTTTTAGCCATCATGTTCTTAGACAATTTGGGAGGCTTGTTCCCCCTATTGTTGCGAGTTAGCTTCCATCCATAGGATGGACCAAAGAACTTTCTGAACGTTGCAAAGTCCTTGCTGAACGCTTTTCTAAGCATAGCTTCTAACCGATTAAAGTTGCGGCAAAGCTCGCTTGGGTGATTGGCTTATGCTATCCCTAGTTTTGGGGGATTAGAGCTTAGTTTTTGGGGAGGTGTTGAGTGGCTTTAAGTTGGGTTTTTGGCTTATCTCATGTCACAGATCACCCTATGTAAGGCCTGCGATAACGGTCTCGGATATGAAACGTCGGGCATTTCGAAGCAATTAACTGTCCACCCCATGTTTTTATACCCAATGTTGGCAACAGTTACTTTTTATCAATTATCTTTTTTAGTTCTTGAGAGTACTGAATCAATTGTCCATTTACTCTCATTAAATCTTCAATTAAGTCCTTGTATTCAGGATATTTCTGTTGAAGCTCTTGAGGCGTCATATCCATCATTTCATCTTTTTTTGATTCTCTCCATGTTCTAAATCTAGCGTGCCATCTAGTCAAATGAGGACCAAGCCCTTCATTTAAAGTTTGAGTGGCAATTCGGACAATTTCTTTTGTGCTTTCGTTACTACGAATCAAATCAGCAGGAATATCACTTGTAAACTCACGTACTTTTTGAAACATTGCATACCAAGAGTTGTAAATTTCTTCAATTACATCATGTTCTTTATCAATTGGAATCGCAGCTTTCCTAGTTACTAACTCAGTCCATATTTTATGAGCAATTTGAAGATCATTTTTGTTGGGTCTAAACTCCGCTTTACCAACACCACCGAGATTGATGTCCACTTTCACAAGATCGTAACGAAACTTATTTTTTAACCAAAGGAAGTACACCAGAATTAATAAAACAAAAGCCAAAATCAACCAAATAGACATGTGGATTACTAGATTCCATTTGTCATCAAAAAGTATTTTGAATAAATCCATAGATTTATGTTTTAACCTTAAGTAGTTAGTGGCACAGGTTTCTATCTAACTGTATTCTTGAGTTTATTCTTTTATCCGATTTGTTATTTCTATTCTTGAATGCTAGCTCAATATAGTTTTGAATTTTCTTCCTGTCAGTTGTATAATCTCTGATAACCGCATACCCTGATTTAAGATTATCGGTTAATCTAGCAGGTTGTTCGGAATAGGTATATCTGCCCGTTCCATAGTCTGGATGACCGGGTAGTTTAAGTCCAAGTAATCCTGCATAATTGTCCCCAACTTTAAGATTTAAGGCACCACTAATTTCCCAATCAACGTGTTTCCTACATTTTGTTTTCTGACCAAGTAGAACAATTAAGACAGTGGTGTCGCTTAAATATCCTTTCTGTATTAATTGCTTTATATATTCATCGCTCACATCACTTGAGATATCACCGTCATTGACAGATTTGTTGATTATTAAGTCTGAAGTGAGATTAATGAACTCATCCTTGTAGCTCTGATTTGCTTTATGATAGTAGCTAACGAAAGTTTTTCGCTTTGTCAATATTAAGGGCAAATCATCCGACCAACTTAGGCTGCCGTTTTGATTGAGTGTAACTGAGCCGCCACATGACCATTTGCCATTTTCTGTTTTATAGATGGATTTGAAGGTATATCCACTACTTAACTTTTGAACTACCCAATTTCGATTCCGTTCAGTTCCATTGCCTACTGTATCTTCATTATCAGGATGAACCAAAAAGCTCTCAATCCTTTTAGTGTTGGGAATCCACTTCTCCTTGGATATAAGATAATCTGCCCATTTCATGAATTCCAATCTAAGTAGTTATCTAATGGGTGAGTTGTTGCGGTATGACTTTTGATAAGATTTCTCGACTCCATCAGTGGAACCAAATTATTTGTCATTTTAGAAAGGTATTCATTCAAAGACTTAGTACCACGAATAATTAGAGGTGAAGTCTTAAGATATTCTGGTAGAGTTTGATTCGATATTCCCTTGAAGGTAATTACGCCCAAATCGGTCTTATCAAAACCATAACCAACTTCAAATGGTACCCAAGTAGAGCTCATTGTTTCTGGGGACACTACTACAAGCATATGACTGCTATTAGTTCCCTTGAGAATTGAATCAGTGACAAGTTTAGGGTTATTAGACTGATGATGGAATTTTAGTTCCTTGTCATAAAGATCGATATAAACGTCAATTTTTGCTTGCTGGAAATATTCTGCGACCTTGATTGCTGCATCCCGGTCCTTTTTTTGGTATGAAATGAATACGCACTTAACTCCAAGTGAAACAACTCTTGATCGAGATTCATATTTTGTCGGGTTGTAGAATCTATTTAATCCGTCCGTCATAGTCTAAATCCTAAAAAACTCCAATAATCTTCTGTCATTCGATCTCTTGAATTACGAATGCTTTTTGTCGCATTATTCCTTTTCCAATATGCGTAATTCACTTTGCTTTCAAAATCCCTTTCAAGGTTTCTCCAATTCATAGAAACAGCATATCCTGAATCAATATTGTCTTGTAACCTATTTGGAATAGAGTGACTGTCTGTTGGTAGATAAATAGCTAAGATTCCATTTGGTTTAAATGATTTCTTGACATCAAATGGGTGTTTGTAGCCACGTAATGAAGCCCAAATTTCCCAATCAATCCACTTTCTGTGTCCTGTTCTTGAACCTATTAATACCACAGTGACTGAGCAAGTCCGCATTTTTGATCTTACCTTTTTATATATCGTTTCATCGGTAAGGTGTCCAATGTCGTCCTTTAGAGAATGGTCAGAAACTTTCATGCTCTTTACCACCTTTCTAAGGTCTGATTGGTAATCCTGGTCATTATTGTGATGATAACTTATAAAACAGTTTCTAGTTCTTTTCTCCATTTGGTTCTTTTAATTGGTGTCAATTACGTGATAAACAAAACGCCTTGTTTATCACATTATAACCCACTATTTTGGGTGGGTTAAACCGATGGTTGGTATTCATCTCAGACATTGGGTTAGTTCAGTTTCTATTCCTATTTGAGAAATTAAAGTGTGTAGACGGGGCCGTCATGCCTTTACCCTTTGTATTGCTATTCATAGCTGGCCAAAACTGCGACGATTAACTGCTGACATTTTGAAAGGAGCGTATCCTATGGTAGATGCGTTGGTCTTCAGCGGAGGTTGGTGTTGTATGGTATGGCATGTTTAGGTGCAATTAAATTTAGAGCAAATCTCGGTGGGTTTTTTAAGTTATGGTTTCCCCTAGTTTGGGGGAATTTGCTTCCAGAATTGGGGAGTTATTATCTAGACCTGAATAAGAATATTAGTTACAATCACTCGGTGCCGGAATACCGGGTTCTATTTCAAAGGTGTCTCTGGATATAAGTGCCGGGCGTAATGCTATAGCCAATCTCCAATGAGCTGTAGCATTTGCGCAGCTTCCGCTCATCTTTTCAACTCTCGCAATATCAAAATGGGCTTCAGCTAACCATGGCTTGTTTTCCTTTAATAATGGTATTGATTTTTTATAGCTGATACCGGCTGAATCATATCTGCCCAAGCTAAAATATGCGTTTCCTAACTTATGCCATATTTTGCCTTTGGTCTCGCCTTGTGCTAGATCCAATGCGCTTCTGTAGTTTCTTACAACACTGGTGAAATTGCTCCGTTTCTTATTAAGAAAGGCCAAATAGGAATGTATGGCTATTTCATTTGGCTTCAACCTTCTTGCTCTCTTACATCGCTGAATGGCTGAATCCAGGAAGTACACGCTATCATAAGCAGCAAAAGCCTTCGCAATATTTATATGTGAGTTCCATAGTTTGGGTAGTCGTTCTGCGCTTCTATGAAAATATTTTAATGCGCTGTCAGGCCTATCATATTTTCTAAGTAGTAGGTAGCCAAGGGTGGTCTCAGCATGAGTTATTTGTGTTTTTCTGTTGAGTGCCATTTTCAGGTACTTCTCAGCACTATCCAAATTGTAATAAAGGCCTAAATAGAAATTGGCAATGTATTTATACTTCATTTTTCCTTGCGCCCTGTAGATGAATGTAGTGTATTTCGATCTCATGCTATCCAGCAGCTTCTTACACTTTGGCTTTCTAAGCCATAGCAATGGGCTTGCCGAAGTATCAGATGGAAATGACATGGTGAGTACCGAAGGGTGTTCAGGGCTTATGGATGACCTAGAACAATTGCCAAGGAGGTATATAAGAGCATTTATTTGCCCAAAACACGGCCTTCCTCTAAGGGTTCTTTTGTATGACTTAATTGCTTCAGCTAAGTCTTGAAGATTTTGATGGGTAATGCCCAGATATATGTTCACATTAGGGTCGTTAGGAAACTTGTCTTGTAGACGGGAAAAGAAACTTCTCGCCTTGTCAAGTTCTTTATGTTCAAGGTGGAATTGGCCCATTTGAAACATAAACAAATAATCTATTCTGGCGTTTAGGCTGTCGGCATTGTCGTGCAACTCTGCAATTGACGAAAAGCTTGATGAGGAAGTATGATCAATGTACATGTGTTCTTCAGGCGAACCAAAGTATCTATGCCAGATGTCAACACGATAGCCGTCACCTTCTTTTTCAACCCGACCGGATATAAGCAAATCGCAATTCAATCTTTTAGCTTCCTTAACAACATCTGATTTTTCCTTGGACCGAAGTGGTTTCAGTTTAAAAATTCTAGGATGGTTCCACGAATTTGTGTACTTGGTGGATGTTTCTATGTAAGTCTTTAGTTCCTCTGAGAAATCACACAACTCATCATTCTCAAAAGGAGCAATCAAAATGGTTATCTCCTTGGAAGGCTCCGGAATTGGTTGGTAATACCATTTATACCAAGAGAGAACAAGCCCTATGGCAATGCTGAGTAAAATTGAGATAAGAATAAAAATTCTTCTCCATCTTCGTGAATTGAGCTGTTTTAAGACTGGATTGAGCTTCGACTCTAATAACTCAGTAAGATTGCCCTTCCTTTTCAGGCAATCCGAAACATCTCTAACATACCAATCGGCTTTTCTTATGTGGTTCGAATCATCTATTCGAATAGGAAACATTACAGGAGGCATCCAAAACAGACCTTCTGCATATCCAATTTCCTTATCAATCCAAAACGATTCACTGGCATTACCTGACTCCACAAGTAGAAAAATATCTGCTTGTCTAATCATTGATTTAATATCTGCAGTGAGATTCTTTTCCTTCAATTGAGCTTCATAATCGATCAAAATGTTGTATCCAAGGGACCGCAAACTTTTCTTTGTTATGTTCACAACCCTCCGGTCTTTATGACTGTAACTAATAAATATCGTCTTACCCATATCTTTCTGATTGAGTAGCAAAAGAGGGATGAAAAGGCTTTAGATGAACTCCCCAGAAATGGTGAAATTCTGGGCTTTAGATGAATAGCTGCTTATTCAGTATAAAATAAACTTTGAGTAATGTAGACCGGACTTTTCTGTTATGTGAAGAATTAAAGGCGTACTTGCCAGATTGGAGGATATTTCAAGATCTATTTTCAGGTCATTTGTAAACCCGGTTTCTATTGCCAATTTACCGGAGAGATAGAATATATGCACCTTCACTTCTCTTAAGTGATGGTTCTTAATTGAGAGCCCGTACGGATGTCTTATAAAGTCAAATGACCCATCATTAAACGGCTGTTTAAGACTTATGAGAGTTGGATTAAACAGTTTTCTCGTTTCATCATTGGTAAGGGCCTTTCTATAAACTTGTAAAGCGCTGATATAGCCATTAAAGCAAGTAGTAGAACTAAAACTTCCCCCTTCACTATCTTGCTCATGGCCAACAATAAGGGCGTTATCTGCAATTTTCATTGCCTGTTGTTTAACGGTGATACTATCATCAAAAGCGGAGTCAACTACTAAACGTAAATAGCCGTTGCGACGCATCAATAAAACTTTGCGCCATTTTTTGAGAGGCAATGTGTAGTTGAAGTAATTCTTCTCATCGTTGGCTAGGATTACTCTTACTGAACTACTGTTAAAGCTAAATTCTAATTGATCTCCACCCTCATAACCGCTAATGAGCGTGGTTACATCGCTGGAAAATGATTCCAGATAAACCCGGGCATAAATGGCAAAGTCTTCTACGCTATCCAACACATTATGTGGGATACGCATGGCATTTTTGGTATTGTTTGCTGGCCCTAGATACAATCCGTCTGTCGATAGCTGAGCATTGCCTAATAAAACACCATCCCAACCATTAGATGTGAGATCATTGGTGCTCATTGTAAGGTCATAAAGTGCTTCAGGGCTTTGTGCCTGGACTCCTGTTATGAGAAGAGCGAAAAGCCAGGTATAAATTAACTTCATCTTTTTGCCTCAAAAATGCATTTTGAGTGATGCTGTACTTCTCATCAGATTTCATGATTTATTGGGGAGTGATCCAAAAAAGGCAATTCTATATACTCAGCCCTCTGAAGGGAAAAGCCCTGAATTTGATGGGTTTTATATCCCTTCCCCTAAATAATCCATCTCCCTGGCACTCTTTTCCAACCATTCTTGCTTCAACTCCAATACTTCAATACTTCCTTTGAGCACTCTTAGCTCTATGTTGCTAAGAAATGCTGGACTTGTTTCGGCCCGTTTGCGCTTTTTAAGCAGGCGGTCTACAACAGCTTGCTGTATGGCAATTATGTTATTCGGGGAGCCTTTATCCTGTAGTTCGTTGAGAATATCCTGTGCAGGGTTGAGCTGTATATCAATGGCATGGAGCTCTTCTGCCTGAACCGCGCGGCGGTCTTTGGCCTGTTGCAGGTAGTTCTTCTTTCGGGCTATTTTTCGTCGCAGCTCATAGAGCTCAAACAACCACTTGTGCATTAAATAGCTTTGGTCACCAGGGCTCAGGCGTTCAGTGTCATGCTCTATTTGATGGTCTTCATTACTCAAGGCTGCGCCTGGTGGAATGTTGAGAATGCGCTTCAGGTTGTTAATGACCCTTAGGGTGGGCCAGCGTTCGCCGGTTTCAAATCGTGCCCAGTTGGATGCTGGTATACCTACTGATTTGGCAATGGCTCGTTGGCCACTACCGCGACGCTTTCTAATTGTTCTTAGTAGCTCGGCTAGTTGGGTTTTCATCTTAATTAGACGGGTTACCAGGTGCATTTATTGTGCAGCGCTGCGTGGCCATTGGGCTTGGTAGCGCTACCAGGTTGTTCATATATGGCAGCACGTTGAAGAAGCCATTGATTCAACTAGAAAATTTTGGTTTCATAAGACCACTTTCAGTTGAGTCCGGACGAGGAACGTTACAAGCCATCGGAACCGATAGCGATTGCAAAAGTGTGCAAAGTACTGCTGACTGGGTTCCCCATATGGCCGAATAAAATAGCCGAAAAGCAGGTGTTTAATTCACCAATTGTAATGAAGTCAATTTAATCCGGAAAGATTCACTTCGCCAATTATTAAATAATACTTGATGAAAATGAATAAAAAAATAATTCTTATCACTTCCTTTATATGGTCTGTTACGCTTTCTTTTGCCCAAAACATACCTACTAATGGCTTGCAAATATGGCTAAGAGCCGATAGGGGAACTACCTTAAGTGGCAACGATGTGGCAAAATGGGCCGACCAAAGTGGCAATAAGCACCTAACCTATCAAAACAAGAGTGGCGAGCAACCTGAGCTGATGAAAAACAAGCTTAATGGTTTACCTGTGATTTATTTTGATGGGAACGATTGGATGGAATCCACCCTGATGTTTAAACCTGCTAACTCCTCAGAATCCACCATTTTTGTGGTTTGTAAGGGTGAGCAAATACAATCCATTGTTCGGATTCAGGATGGGCCCTTTGACCAACTGGTTTACCCTTGGGGCAGTCATGGCTCTAATTTCAGCGTCCGAAATGGAAGTTGGAAAAGAGTTCCAGCCGGTCTTCACAAAAATACCTGGAACCTTGGCTCGGCTTCCAGTAGTTCGCAGGGCATAAGAACCTTTAGACAGAGAAAGTTGATCGACTCCGCTGCAGGAGTAGGCGGCATAGATTCAATTCCGCTGTACTTGGGCCGTTGGAAAAATCAAACAGAGTTTACTGATGCCATGGTAGCTGAAATATTGGTGTACAACGTTGCTTTAGGCGAAAATGACCACAGAAAGGTGGAAACCTACCTGGCCAATAAATGGGAACTTCCCTTAACGCCTGATGGCCTGACAGCTATGTCTAATTCCATTAACCAAATTCACCTAAGATGGAACGACTACAGTAATAATGAAACGGGCTTTGAAATCTACCGGTCTAATAGTTCTGGTGGTAGTTTTCAACTAGTGGGCACAACATCTACCAATGACACCACCTATATTGACACCGGGCTAATGAACAATACTGCTTACTATTACAAAGTCAGAGCCGTTAATAGCAACACCTTCTCAGAATATAGCAATGAAAGTTCGGCAAAAACGTTATTGGTGGGATCTGATGATATCAAGAGCGATCAAACCCAATTATACTGGAGCCCACAAACCAAAATGATTCAGGTTTTGGGCCTTGATGGAGATAGGGTGCAGATAAAAGTAATCGATATAAACGGTTGCTTGGTGAAAAGTGTAAGCACCAGTAACTCGGGTACAATTGAATTTCAAGCTCTGCACAAAGGCATGTATTTGATAAAGGTTTTCGATTTAGAAACCGGTAGGGTTTTGACCAGGAAGTTGGTGGTTGCATAAACTGGACTTCAAGATGTCACTTAGTGCGGCGTTAGATCAGATATCGCCAAATAAATTTCCGGAAGGCATATCTCCCTAAAATTGGTGAAAGAATTAAATAATTCTAACTCTAGGTTTGCACAGTGAATAACAGCTCCTTAGAAAATCAACGAAACTCCGCGTTGACAAACTTTCGACCTCAAAGTACGGTTTTATTTGTAGGTGAAGGCTTAAGCTATTTTAGAAGATCTCCTAAAAACCGATCACTTACGAATTTTAATCAATATGTCCTTGATTCCTTGGGCTCCCAGGCCAAAACAATATATGAAGGTTTTCTAGCTAATGATTTTGGCAGCTCCGATGTTTATGAATTAAACCGGAATACTGTTTGGAGAAGACATCACCTTGGCTATCTTGAGTTGGTAGCCAAAATACCATACGTTAAAACATTCTTCACTTTTGCCAGAGATGGACTTTTGGAAGAAGCCATTAAAAAGCATCGAAAGGAGCGTATCCATACCATAAATTATCTGGGGACTGAAACCGGAACTGAAGAAAATGAATTTGATGACATTAACGATGAAGATATATGCATTGTCTACATTTTAGGGAAGTATGGTCTTTGCTCAAAGCCATATATTAGTACTGAAAAGCCTGATGCTATTTTCAGACTGGACAAGGCATTCGTGACGCTCAGCGACATTGCATTTGGCTCATCTGAATATTTATCAGATTCTAAGCTGATGGGCTTCCCGAAATTCTCAGAAAAGCGCTTACGTGGAAAACAGGTGGTCTGCCTTGGCTTGGACAAAGCAAATTGGGAGCTAATGAGTCTTATTAATTGGATAGACAATGTTATCTATAGGAGTGGTGACGATAAATATAATCATGTAAATGATGTAGTTCAAAGCAAATTCATGGTAGCGACCAACTCCACTTACGAAGTTGAGTTACACTCAAGGAAATCCATCAATATAAAAAGCAGTAGACATGAAGACAACCTTCTAAAAACCATAAGAAGACTATTAAGGCCTATTCAAAAGGTTAGAAAAAGCGAAAAGTATCATTGCTTCCTCTGCCATAGTAGTAAAGATAAGGATGCTCTTAGATCTGTATATGGAGCATTAAAAAATGAAGGATTAGACTGTTGGTTTGACATAGACAATCTTCGAAACGGAGATGTTCTCCATGAGGAGATAAGAGATGGTATCAACAATTCTATTGTTTTTATTCCTTTTGTAACTGAAAATTTACTCAAAGACGAATCCGAAGGCTCATTTGCATTAAACTCTGAATGGACTCACATTTTAAATTCTCACTCAAGTAAAAAACTTCGAGCCCATATTGTTCCTATTTGCTCCAGCGGGGTTAAAAACAAAGATGCTAGAGAGCTTTTCGATAGAGTGGTTGATGGTAAGTTTGGGAGCGACCTTAATCAGAAGAAAAGAGACTTTTGGAGAAAGAGTAAAAATAACTGGTTTCGTGAGAAAGCAATTGAATTAGAGAAATTACTTGACGGCACATCTGTCCATCTATTAATCCAAGCGGTTGAACGACTTATCTAAGTGATAGAATCGATTAATATATGGAAAGGCGTAAGTCAGTATGAAGAAGCTGACCATTCTATTTATGGTGGAAGGCAACATGACCTTGAAAACCTGAGCTATTGCTTAAACACCAAGTCTTATACGATCTTATACGGTAAAAGTGGGGTTGGAAAATCTTCATTCTTACGAGCAGGACTTTTTGGGAAACATTATAGAAAGAGCATTGTTCGCTGCTACTTAAACCTAACCGCATTCGATCTTACTTCGACATCAGCTATCTCCGAAATTAGTAATAGTATTTCTGAACAAATTGAACCTATATTGGGCACTCCAGCTGAAGTGTCAACCGAAAAATTGGGTGAATTAGGAAACCTCTTAGCACAATTCGGCTTATTGGCTGACGAACAAAAGTTAGTTCTTATAATTGACCAGTTTGAGCAATTCTTCATTCAGGGAACGGACAAAAAGGTGCGTTTGAAAATTGAGTGTTTACTCAAGGAAATTTCAACGGTAGCGGAAAATGGGGCACTTTACAATGTCCACCCAATATTATCGCTCAGAGAAGACTACGTGCCCTTATTTCATAACATAATTGATTTTTTCCCATCTTTCAATACTAAACTGTTTCGCCTATCAACGATGAGAGGAATGCAGGCGGTTCAAGCAATACTGAAGCCTGCACAAGTGTCTGGCAACGTTAAGGTACTTGATGACGGAGCCGCCAAGCTTTTAGTTGAGAAAGTCGCGCTTTATGATGATGGTGAATTCAAATTAATTCATCGATTCTCATCAGTAATGGAAAAGTCAGAATTGAAGTATGAAGAAATTTCTTGGAAGAAAAAGAACGTGACTCCATTGCTCTTAAGCATGTACTGTGACAGGCTCCATAGAAAGGCGATTCAACATTCGTCTAATATTACCAACGACCTTATTGAGAACAGCTCCATTGATGATTTAGCCAAGGAACATCTAAAAGACTGCCTGACAGATGCAAGTGAAGACTTGATTGACCCGTTGGAAAAAGGCTTGTGTTCACTAGTAACAAGTGACGGTAAGTCACGTAAGTCAGTCGAAAGGAAGGAATTCCTTAAAGACATAAAAGAGCAAGATATCTGGATTGAGAAACTAAAAAAAGATAGGATAGTAAAAGAAGATAATATTTACGGTGCCGGAAGAAGGATTGAACTAGTCCACGATGTATTCGTGCCAATCATTGAAGAAATAAGAGATCGAAGAAGGATAGAAAAAGAGGAAAACGCAAGAGTTCAAGCTGAGGAAGAACAAAAGGAGATTAGAAAAAAACAAATAAGCGTCATCCTATCTATTTCCATGGTAGTTATCCTAGCACTAGCTGTTTCACTCATATTTAGCTATAACGCGAGGAAAAAGGCTAAAATGCTTCAAGCACAAACCACCCTTCTAACATCTGAAACTATAGATGAATCAGATCCAAATAAAAAATTTGATTTAGGTCGCAATGCACTTCAAATAGTTCAAAATATTACATCTGTCGAGGCAGAACTCTATCCATTTGAACAGAATGTTTTTAAAAACTATCGTCAAAATAGATTGTATAAAACGATTTCCTTGCTACCGAAAGCAAGCTATGACATGTCATTTGTACAAAGTGGTATTTTTAGTGGTGGCACAAGAGGAAACTACTCCTTATTCAGGATGGATAGTTCAGAGATTTGGAAAAAGCCCTTAACCGGATTCTATAAAAAAGACTACTATGGCCTCCCAATCATGGCATCAACCATATCCCCCAACGAACAAAATTTCACATTAGCAGGCTATAAAGGAATAGGAATCAGCCAACTCTATTTCGGCCAACTATCTGATGGCTTATTGACTGACTCAACCAATTCGTTCCCAGGAATAGTGTCAGATATCGAATACTTGGAAAAGAGTAGAATTGTCGTATCAACCTATCGTCCGGGTGGTGTTTTTATGGTTTCCGTGAATGATCCTGAGCAATTCACTGCTTTTGATGCCAACAACATGCACTATGGCAATGTTCAGGCACTTGCTTATGACAAGGAGGAACTACTCATCTACAGTGCTGGAGATGACGGATTGATTAAGGTATGGGATACTGAGGGCGGCTTTATCCGCAACCTGTACGAACAAGAAGGCTGTCAGTTTGAAGACATCAAACTCTCAAAAGATGGGAAATACATTTTGACTGGAAGCTGTAATAATGATGCGATCATTATTGACCAACAAGGCGTAGTAATGCAACGCTTCTCCAAGCATAACGACCGGGTAACTTCAGTAGAATTTTCAAAGGGTGAAGATTACACACTCACCGGTGGTGCTGATGGTATGGCTTATTTATGGCATAAGTCTGGTGATCTGGTGCAGGAATTTGTGGGAGAAGCCAACCTGAGCTTTTGGGATGTGGAGTTGACACCCGACAACCAATACCTGCTCACAGCCGGGCAGGATGGTGCGGTAAAGAAATGGAGTACTTCGGGGCGATTACTCAATCGCTGGGGCGTGGTAGGCACACTCTCTAAAGGAATTGTATTGAATGGCCAGGAAAAGGGAATAGGTGAATACAGGCTATACACTTCTGAGTACATCAGCAACCGGGTGGTCTATTCAATAAACGATGAAGCAAGCAAGACCTTATCCCTTGGTCCACACGATCCCACTTCTATCAAAAGGGAAGGCGACTATTTGGCTGTTAAAACTGAAAGGAGTGACCCGGGCTATATGATCTTTGTGTTCGATGTTCAATCGGCCATTGCAATTGACAGCCATTTTGTTGAAGACGACATACTTCATGATTTCGCTCTACATCCCGGGCAACCCATCCTCACTTACTTTATGGGAGCAGAGGGAAAAGGCTACCAATGGAATTTTGAGACCAAAGAAACTACGGGAGGTTTCCAATTGGAAAAAGACAATCGCGAAGTCACCAGCATGGCCTATTCTCCTGATGGCAATTACCTGATATATGGCTCTTCAGGGGAGCTGGTATATTACGACTGTTCTTCGGGAGTTCCCAGCAATCCTAGAGTGAAGTACGAGCATGAAGATAGCAAATTCATAGGGGCCTTGGATTTCTCTTCAGATGGTACTCAGTTAGCCAGTGGCTCTGATGATGGCAAAGTCGTCATTTGGTCAGTGCCTGGCTTTGATAGGGAGCTTACTTTGCATTCTCCTAAGCGATCGGGTTGGGTCAAGTCGGTGAAATTCTCACCTGATGGTCAACAGCTTTTGGCTGCTTATACGAATGGCGATGCCTTTCTCTATCGTTTGTCTGATGGTATTGCCGTGCAGGAATTCCGCGTGCTCAACCAGGAAAGTGCTGAGGCGATTAACGGCGGTTTTGCAGCAGATGGACAATCCGTTATTATCCAATACTCTAGTGGCTATACCCGGGTCTGGGAGATTAGGGAGTCGCTTGAATCCTTCCTGAAGCGCGGAGAGTTTGACAGGCTCAGTAAAGAGGAGTTGAAAGAGTATGGGATTGAGTAGTATGTTCTTTGTCTTGACACAAAGAACCAAAAGTCAAGAACTCAGGAAACTTGCTCCCTTCAGTCGCTTCAAACAGCCCTGAGTTCACTTGCTCACTTAAATATTCAATCTTGAAACTGCATCATTCTATACCTTTTACAAGATTAGACCATAGATAGTGGTTGGGAGTTTTGACCTAATCTCCTTGTCGACAAGCGCAAGTCTATTCCCTTATCTCGTCCAGTTTTACCCTATGATATTGTGGTACTAATCGGCTAACCATCTTAAAAAAAACCATCCTGGCGAACACCCTGGGTCTTTTTGAAGCCTTTTTCGGAGAGCAGCATAATGATTGAGATCTCGTGGTTGTAACCCAGCCTTGAGTTGGAAATGCCATTAATGGCTCCGGAATAATTGTAGGTCATGCAAATCTTATTAGTGGCATTGTTTTCATCATTGCCCAATACATAGCCTGCGGTTACATTCATGCGATGAATATTTTCACCCAGGGTGTGTGAAGTAAGGGTGGCCTGGTAACCCGTGCCCACCAGTATGCTTCTTCGAATCAAGTAGCTATTAAGAGCCAACTCTGAGCCGTTGCCATAAATCCTGTCAAAGCGCCCAGTAACGCCCACTCGATTATTTGACTCAAACCGTGAGTTAGACACCAACTCATATCTGAAATGCGTAGTGAGTCTTTTTCGCTCAAAGATCTCGTAATTGTATATGCTGTTCCTAACCGTAATCAAGCTTCCAAAAGAGAGACCAATTTCAAAATAGTCGTCATCGGCGAGCTTATTCCATATAGGTGTGAGAAGACCTTTATGTATATAATTGGCACCCGCATGTATGGCAGGGTTGGTGTAAGAGGCTTCGGGCGGAAAAGTCCGTGTATCCATGGCTTTTGTAGCACCAAATATGGCGTGAATCTGATCAGAAAAAATGAAGTCATCCCAGTTTACACTGGTTTGCACCAAACGAAGACTCATGCCTCCGCTAATGTATTTTGATGGTTTGTTTTCACCACCTATGGCCGCGTGGTGGCTGGCTGAAAGCCCCACAGAGGTCCTGCCAATGGTACTTGATTCAAAAAGAGCTTCACCAAAAGCATCATTTAATATAAAAAAGCCCACACCTGCGCTATGCTGTCTGTTTTGAACATTAAACTCTGCCACGGCACCAGAAGTTGTATAGGCGTTATCAGCGGCTATCCAATGGTTCCTATTAATAAGCTGGATACTGGTGCCTGCGCTAAGCCCGGTGAGGCTGCTGTTGAGCAATGAGGGTGCATTGTAAAACTGCGTAAAAGGAACAATTTGTGCATGACTGATGGAGGCCAGCCCACAAAGCAGCACAGCTATTCTGATTGATATTAGGTAGTTCATGGTTCTATTTTTATCGCAATACGGTGAGTGTTCCGGTTGCGCTGTTCTCATCTTCGTCAATATTTCCTGTCCATACCTTACCGTTTCTAAAGCGGGCCTTAATGTTCCATAGGTATACACCCTGCTCTACGTAATTGCCTTGAAAAGTGCCGTTCCAGGGCTCAGTAGGTATGCCATTAGAATCAAGAGCCGTGGTTTCAAATAGTACTGCCCCGGTTTGGTCGCGTATGGTTAGATGATAACTCTCCAGTCCTATTCCTTTGGGCTTAAACAAGCGGGATTCGCCTATCCCGGTTTCCGGGGCCAAAGCGTTAGGCACACTGAGTCCATAGAAAAACGTGGGCCTGATTCGCTTCACAACAGTATCACCACAACCATTAGTATCAGTTAAGGCATAGAACACTGGATAGTTATAGTTCCACTTATAAGTATGCCTAACCTGGTATACATCATACTGTCTTGAAGTGGTGTCACCGAAATACCATTCCGATTGAAGTTTATTACTATCAGGAGCTAAATATTGCGACGAATCAACAAACAACATTTTGCCATGATATACTTTTCTGGTGTATGGGTTAATACTCAGGTCGCGGGCATAGAACTGGGCTATAGGCTTCTGCTTAATGTAGACATACTTGGCCCGTGAAAAGCTGTCTACACATTGATTATTGAGTGTAATTACCAGGGTCACATCTCTAAAAGCATCGGCCGTATCGATATCAAAAATTCTATAATAGCCGTTGCCATAGCCAATTGTCTTGTCTTTAAAAAGCCATTTATATTTGGCTACATGTCGTGTAACAGCTGAATCCGTAGGTTCAAAATAGGCTGAATCTTCTTCGCATAGCTTAAGGTTCTCTCCAACAAAATCTACATAGGGACGCGCCTTGATCAGGATCTCATCTGTGAGGTCTAAGGCACACTTCAATTGGTTTTCTATCACCAGGCGAACGGGGTATCTCTGCGTTACAGTATCTTCTCCCAGCTTATAGGTGTGGCTTGGGTTTCTGTCAGTTTTTATGGTGCCGTCACCTAATAACCACTTCACGCTACTCACATTTTCTGAAGCTGAAGAGTTGAATTCAACTTTGAGCTTTCCTTCATCATAACAGAAATCAGGAGATGGGTCTAGTCTGGTGTAAGAAAAATCAACTTTGGGCAGTTGGAAAACGGTAAACAGGTTTTGAGCAGCAAGGCTATCGCTACAGCCGTTGGGCAGTTTTACTTGTAGCTTTAGGCCAAACCTTGTTTTACCGATCGTGCCTGTGCTGTCGCCTAGATCGAAGTCCGTACACACTGTTCTTCCATTTTTGAAAATAGTATCGTTTGAGCTGGCAATGGTCCAGCGATGAGTGGCTCCCTGATACCATTTAGATGGTTTAAAACAGGTGTCGAGTGCCTCGCAAATGCGGCCTCTACTCAACGTATCGAAAAGCACATGAGGTGTGCGCTTCATATTTAAACTTCGTGTGGCTGTATCAGCACAACCCAAAGCGTTTCGAGGAATAAAAGTAATTGGGAACCTGCGCTGTATCACCCCAGTATCTAGCTGGTAGACATACCTGGGATTTCTCAATGTACTACTGCCTCCATCACCAAAATCCCATCTCACTGAGCTTACGTTTTTGGATGCTTTTGAGTCAAAGTCAACTGGGAGTCTTCCAAAATCATAGCATAGGTCAGGGGAGTTATCGAGCCGCGTGTAGAAGAAACTGGCCTTGGGTAGCTGGAATACAGTGAGCAAATCACTTGACGACAAACTATCGCTACAGCCATTGGGCAACTCAACTTTGAGCTTGACGCCATATTTCATTCTATCTATACTCCCTGTAGTATCACCTAAATTGAAATGCGTGCAGGCGGTGCGCCCAAATTCAACGATGGTGTCGCCCGGGCTTGTTATAATCCATTGATGCGAAGCTCCCTGGTACCATCGGCTGGGTTTGAAACAGGTGTCTGTCAGCTCACAAATGCGGCCTCTACTCAGCGTATCGAAAAGCACATGAGGTGTACGTTTCATATTCAAGCTTCGAGTAGCCGTATCAGTACAACCCAAGGCATTGCGAGGAATAAAGGTAATTGGGAACCTGCGCTGTATCACTCCAGTATCTAGCTGGTAGGCATACCTGGGGTTTCTTAATGTACTATTACCACCATCACCGAAATCCCAAGTCATCGTGCTCACATTTTTGGATGCTCTTGAGTCAAAATCGACTGGCAGTCTTCCAAAATCATAGCATAAGTCAGGAGAGTTATCGAGCCGTGTGTAGAAGAAACGGGCTTTGGGCAGCTGGAATACGGTGAACAAGTCATTTGACGACAAACTATCACTACAGCCATTGGGCAACTCAACCCTGAGCTTGATACCGTACTTCATTTTTCCAACGTTGCCTGTAGAATCTCTCAAATCGAAATCAGTACAGGCGGTACGGCCAACCCCAAAAAGGGTATCGGCAGGACTACTAATAATCCATTGATGTGATGCCCCCTGATACCATTTTGATGGCTTAAAGCAGGTGTCAATGAGCTCACATATTTCACCCCTGCTCACGGTATCAAAAAGTACATGGGGTGTACGTTTCATATTTAAACTGGCCACAGCGGTGTCAGGACAACCCAGAGCATTGCGAGGGATAAATGTGATGGGAAACTTCTGTTCAATGATCCCTGTATCCAGCTGGTATACATATCTGGGATTACTGATTTTACTTTTGCTACCATCACCAAAATCCCATCTCACTGAACTTACGTTTTTAGAGGCTCTTGAGTCAAAGTCAACAGGAAGCCTGCCATAGTCATAGCATAGGTCCGGGGATGTATCTAGCCGTGTGTAGAGGAAACGGGCCTTGGGCAATTGGAATACTGTGAACAAACCTTCATTAGATAGGCTATCACTACAACCATTGGGCAGTTCTACTTTTAGCTTTAAGCCAAACTTCAGCTTACCTATGGTCCCTGAGGTATCACCCAGGTTGAATGCCTTGCACACTGTTCTTCCCGTATCCCTGTAAGTGCTGTCTATGCTGAAAATAGTCCACTCATGTTTCCCGCCCTGATACCATTTGGTAGGTCTGAAACAGGTGTCAATTAGCTCACAGATTTTACCTCGATTAATGGTATCAAACAACACCTCAGGTGAGCGTAGCACGTCGATATAATTAACAGTTGAATCAGGACAGCCAATGGCATTTCTGGCCACCATTGAAACAGTATATCGTTTTCGGTTGATACCGGTATCCAGCTGGTATATATGGTTGGCAAAGCGCCCACTATCAACAGTACCATCTCCATAATACCAGGTAATATCTTCAGTATTAAGTGAAGTGTTGGCATCAAAAGTCATACGCTTCCTACCATTGGGATAACAGTCGTCATCAAGAGTGTCTATTTTGGCAAACTGAAATATGCCCAGTGGTAATTGGTATACTTTAATCAAGCTATCTGTAAAAGCACTGTCGGCACAGCCTGTTGGGAATTCTGCACGCAGCTTCACTCCCAAAAACTCAGCACCCACGCCTTTACTGGCAGACCTGATAACTGCCGTTTTGCAGATGTAGGTTGAATCTTCTATGCTATGTGCATCGGTAAATCGCCATGTATGGCTGGCCCCATTTTCAATGACCTGTGGTTGTAAACAAAAGGTGTCTTTTTCACAGATGTGTAACCTTTTAGATCGGAATTGAATAGTTGGACTGGCCATCACTGGCACATATTGGTATTGAGTATCAGGGCAGTTCCTAAAGTTTTTTGCGATCATCCTTACCTTGAAGGAATCATGATATGAGCCAGTTGGCAATTGGAAGGTATGGGTGGGGTTGATGCTTGTATCTGTATTATTACTGCCAAAATCCCATTCGTAATGAATGGCATTGGTGGATGCTTTTGAGTTAAAAAAGATGCGTTTTTTGCCCTTGGGATAACATTCATCATCAAGGGTGTCTATCTTGCCGAAATAGAATCGAGCGTTGGGCAATTGGTAATTGACAATTAGGCTATCGGTGAACAGGCTGTCAGAACATCCGTTGCTAAGGGTTGAGATCAGTTTAACTCCGGTAAACTCTCTCTGAAGGCTTTCAAGCTTGCTTCTGAAGGCAATAGTGCGACTTATGGTATCGCCTTTCATAGTTATTCCATCGCTAAATCGCCATAGGTAAGACGCACTTTGTTCTATGGTATCAGGATATATACTAAAGGTATCGTCTTCACATCGAATTATTCTTTTCGATGGTATTTGAACCAGTGGGTTTGCCTTTACCTGCACATACTTTTCGATAGTATCGCTACATCCTAGCTGATTGCCTATAACCAGCACTACCAAGAAGGAGTCAAAAATGTTACCTGAAGGTAATTTGAAGACTTCAGTAGGGTTCTGAAGATTGCTTTTATCGCCATTACCAAAATCCCAATTATGGCTAAATGCATTGGTGGAAGCATTAGAGCTAAAGACTACTTCTTTTCTACCCTTTGGGTAACAATCATCATCCAGGGTATCCAAATGTGTAAACCAAAAGCTGGCTGTGGGATAATAAAGTATTGACAGTGCACTGTCTATAACCACACTGTCTTTACAGCCCGTTGGATAGGTCGCTAAGAATTTAAGTGGGTAGTCTTCGTTGAGTCGGCCAGACCTCTTTACAGGAATATCAAAAGGCACCGTTACCACATCACCCGTATCACTAAACCCATGCCCAAAATCCCAATAATAGGTGGCCTTGTTTTCTACTTGACTGGGTGCAAATTGTAGACTATCGCCATTGCACCGGGTTCTGGTTGTGTGTGTTACACTCACCAAGGGTTTTCTAAGCACTCGCACTGTTTGGATAGCTGTATCGCTACAGCCCAGCTTGTTTTCTGCTATGAGGGTAACACTGTAGGTACTATCAATTACTCCTTTGGGTAGTTTAAAGGTATGCACGGGGTTGGGACCCATCTCCGTTTTACCGTTTCCGAAGTGCCATTGAAGATTGCTTGAATTGGTGGATGAGTCTGAATAGAATACTATGCGCTTTTCTCCATTTGGATAACATTGATCCGGCAGCGTATCCATATGTGTAAACCAAAAAGAGGTTTGCGGGTAATACAGAATTGATACGGCACTATCTATCTCAATACTATCCTTGCAACCCGTTGGGAATTCTGCTACCATTTTAAGATGGAAATACTCGTTGGCTTGTGAATCCCTTTTAGTTGGGATAGTGAAGGGTATATTCACCGAATCTCCAAGAGTGCTTACTCCGTGGCTGAATTGCCAGGAATAGGTAGCCTGGTTTTCAATCTCTACAGGCCGGAATAAAAAGGTATCCTGATCACATAATTCTACACGTTTTGGTGTAACTGATGCCATTGGGCTTCTCAGCACATCCACATCAAGAACTACTGTATCACCACAACCCTGTTTATTTTCAGTGATTAGTGTAACCCAAAAGGAGTCTTTAATTACATCCTTGGCTAAATTGAATTTTTGAATGGGATTGGCTCCTTCAGTAGTTTTTCCATTGCCAAAATCCCATTTCAGCTTGGTAGCGTTGGTTGATGAATCTGAATTGAAAAGAACCATCTTTTCACCATTAGGATAACAATCATCATCCAGCGTATCAACAGGTGTAAACCAAAAATGGGCACTGGGGAAGTAATAAATGGCCAAAACACTGTCTCGATAAACACTGTCTTTACAGCCATTTGGAAATTCAGCGATTAACAGCAGGTCATAGAATTCTTTTTGCTGAGAATCTCTTTTGTTTATGATAGGGAAGGTTGCGCTAATAACATCACCAGTATCACTAAATCCGGTACTGAACATCCACTCATAATGCGCTTTTTGCTCAATGGTATTCGGGCTAAACTGATGGCTTTCTCCATCGCACAGCTCAATGGTACGTTTAGGAAATTCTACCACAGGCTTTCTCAATACCCTTACATAGTGATTCACTGTATCGGTGCAGCCGCGGGCATTGGCAGTTATAAGCCTTACCCTAAAAGAATCATGTATCACCCCTTTATCAAGCTTAAAATAGATGCTGGGCGATAGACTGTCTGATGTCTTGCCATTGCCAAAGTCCCATGCGTAGCTTACCGCATATTGGGTAGAGTCAGGAAAAAACTGCACTTGTTTGCGTCCATCGGCATAGCAGTTATTATCAAACGTATCAGTTGGTAAATGCCAAAAATGGGCTTCGGGTAGGTAGTGAATATGAATAATACTATCGTATTGAACACTATCTCTACAACCATTAGGGAATTCAGAAATCAGCTTTAAACTGTACGACTCATGTTTTATAGAATCAATGGTAGTTACAGGCACAAATACTTTATCAACTACACGCCCGGTGTCATTGCTGCCATTTCCAAAAAACCATGAGTAACTAGCTTCCTGTTGAATAATACGAGGGGTGAATTGATGGCTATCGGCTGCACAGAGATTAATATTTGCTTTAGGGAACCTTGCTTCCGGACGCTCTTTGACAAAAACATATCGGCTCATGGAGTCTTTACAACCCAACTTGTTTTCGGTTACCAGGTTTACCCAAAAGGAGTCATAGGTTATCTTATTACCTAATTTAAATACTGGTGATGGGTTGGTGTCTGTTGAGGTTTTACCGTTGCCGAAGTCCCATAAAAAAGTCCTTGAATTGGTTGATGAGTCCGAGTGAAACTTTATCTCCTTGATGCCGTCAGTATAGCAATCGTCGGCCTGCGGGTTTACGGGGGCAAACCAAAAATGCGTTTCTGGTAAGTAAAACACCGGGAGCACGCTATCTCTCAAGATGCTGTCTTTACAGCCACTGGGAAAATCAGCAATCAACTTGATGTTGTATACTTCCTTTTCGTTGGCTGGTTGTTTGTTGTTTATGGGAATGGGTATTCTCAAACTATCTCCAACCAGGGTCATTCCATTACTCAATACCCAGGTATAGGTTGCTTCAGGATGTGTAACGTTTGGCTGTAAAGTGATAGAGTCATTTTCACAAATAACAATCGGTGTCTTAGGAAACTTCGCTTCAGGCTTCTCCCTTACATCAACATAGTGAAGGGCTGTATCTGTACACCCCAGTCTGTTTTCAATCATTAGGCTCACCAAAAAGGAATCATGGGATACCTTTTTAGGCAGTTTAAAATTCTGGGTGGGATGTGTAATGGTAGATGTATTACCATTGCCAAAATCCCAAGCATATTCTTTGGCGTTAACTGTAGAGTCAGTGTTGAACAAGATTCTTTTCTTTCCCTCGGGATAGCAATCATCAATTAATGTGTCTTCATGCGTAAACCAAAAGTGCGCCTCAGGCAACAAATGGGCTTCAATATGATTCGTGAATTCTAAACTATCCCTACACCCATTGGGGTAGGTTGCCAATAGCTTAAAATCATAATACTCCCTGAACTTTGAGTTGTCCCGATTGGGTATGACAAGTTTATTCTTAAAAACGTCACCCGTATCAGATAAGCCGTTGCCCAATTCCCAATAATAGGTGGCCATTGCTTCAACTACATTGGGAGTATAAGTGAAACTATCATTTTCACATATCTGAATTGACTTTTGAGGAAAGCCGACCTCTGGCTTTTGCAGTACTTCTACATATTGAGAAAGCGTATCAGGACAGCCTGCTTTGTTTTCTGATATTAAACTCACCTTAAAAGAGTCATGAATACTAGAGGTCGGCAGTCGAAAAGTATGTCTTTGCTCAGCAGTACCTTCTTCATTAGTCCCATCGCCATAATACCAATGATATGAGCTTGCATTGATGGAAGCTGTGGCATTGAAAACCATTTTTTTTCTTCCGTCTGGATAACAATCATCTACTAACGTGTCTTCATGCGTAAACCAAAAATCAGGTTGCGAACGATGGTATAGTTTAATAAACTCTTTCACGTCAAGACTGTCCTCACATCCGTTGGGAAAAGCCACATGAAGCTGCAAACCAATTATTTCGCTCTCAACAGACCCTTTCTTTAGTTGGGTTGAAAATGAAGTGTATATAGAGTCGCCGGTAATTGGTGTCTTATTAGGGAAACGCCATTCGTAAACGGCTCTGGGTTCAATGGTATTTGAGGTAAGTAAGATCTCATCTCCCTGACACACATCCCTAATGTTGGTATCAATATTTATCTGTGGCTGCGACAATATTTTCACGGTGTCATCAGACTGTGTTTGACACTTGAATTTGCTAATGGCGGTGAGCACTACAGTAAACTTCTCCTGTAATTTGGTTTTGTCCAGGGTGTAAGTATGTTCGGGTTCGGGATTAATTGAGTTACTTCCATCACCAAAATCCCATGAGTACTCGCTTGCGCTGGTTGAAGTATTGGTAAACTTTACCCCCATTGTGTTAGAAGAATTACAGTTTTCTACGTTGCTATCCAGTAACTCAAAGCTGAACTCACTTTTGGGTAATGGAAATACTCTAACTAGGGTAGAGACAGTATCAGTGCAAGTATTATTGTCAATAGTGAGCAAAAGCCTGTAACGATCTACTTCGGTGCCTCGGTTATTAAATGAATACTGAAATGTCTTTGACAAGGAGCTTTGTGCCTCAGTTTCAAACTTGTTGTCTTTTCTGTTGTACTTGTTCAATTGCCAAAGCCACGAGCCGGCATTTAGTGACTTATTGGTTACAGAGATTTTTATGGGATGACAACCTTCTTCTTTTAGACTTGAAACTATTGGGATAGGTTCTGGTACTATCAGTATGGAGTCAAGGCTTTCATTGTCGCAAACAGGGCCTGTTTTCTCATGTTTGCTCACCAAAAGCTTAATGTAATATTTGGTAGTATCACCGCCAATGCTCCGCAAAGAGACCGTTGGACTATTGGCCACATACCTATCAGGCAGGGAAAAATCCGGATCGGTATCAATAAGCCATGTTTTGCTAAGGTCGCTACCAGCAGCACTAAGAGTTAATGGACTTCGTGAACAGTAAATAGAGGGCAGGTCAATTATTTCTGCTACCGGCAGGTCATATACAATTACCGTGTCGTTTTGTTCTACGGTATCCTGGCCACAGCCTGAAACCATCTGTTTAATCACATAGCTCCCGGCAGTGGTGTAAGTATGGGTATTTGTATCGCCCAGAACTGCCACTGTAATCTTGGTTTTATCACCCATGTCATACAAGGCTGCCTTTGAGTTAACTGAATTGTCTTTAAGCTCAACCGTATGGGGTAAGCAGCCATATAGGTCATTGGAGTCTACCAGCTCAAACAGCGCGTTTACATCCTTGGAAAACACAGTAAGGTCATAGGTCTCTTCATCTTCATCGCACTCATTTTTGGCTACCAGCTTTACGGTGAATTTTTTCGAGTTGGGTGAATTCTTTTTATAAATGAATGTATAATCGACCTTCTGCCCGGTACCAGTGGTTATTATGGGTGGTTTTGAAGATTCTAAATACCAAAAGAAAGAATCGGCCAAACCTGCAGAGTTATTCTCAAACGTAAACTTTGAAGGGGTGCATGATATGTTTGATCCAAAGGGTGTGAACTTGGCGATGGGTTTAGGTATGATGGTAATATTCTTACTTTCTGATTTAAAACCGCATAAATTGGTGGCTTTCAGCTTTACAGAGTATTGCTCATCAGTATTGCCATTGGCTTCAAATTTTTGATCGCCGAGCTTACCGTATGTACTAGCCAAAACTCCGTCTACTTCCCACTCATAAGTCTCGTATTCACTGGTGTCGGCCTTGGTAAAAGCAATGGTGGCTGGAGTACAGGCAGTGTCAGCCGAAATAAAGAAGTTGGGATTGGCTGTACCGATTATTTCAATAACGTGGTTGGTATCTTCCTTGCAGCCAAAACTGTTGGTGGCTTCTAAAGTAACCTGCTTGATTCCTTTTGATTTGAATGCTTGCTTTGGTGATTTAACATCACTTGAATCGGCCCCATCAAAATCCCACCTCCATGTGGCTGTTGTGGTTACCGTTGATGTATTTATAAAGTCTACATCCTTGCCGGTGCAAGCGGCAGTGTCATTGGTAAAGTCTACATCGGGTAATGGATGGATGATGATTATATCATCAACACTGTCTTTACAGCCTTTATCTGAAAAAGCATTTAACCAAACTGTAAACGTGCCTTTCTTTTTGTATTTAAGCTCAGGTTGAGATTTGGTTGAAGCCCTTCCATCACCAAACCTAAATCGAGAGGAAGCAATTTTAGAGGGGCTGCTGATTGAAGTGGTGTTGACAAACTTTGCCGGTTTGTTTAGGCATGTATTATTGAAGTTGAAAGAGACTTTTGGGGTTGGAAAAATGGTGAGGCTTCCTTCAAAAGTGTCTCTGCATGATTTATCGGTAACTACAATGGCGGTTATCGTCTTATTGCCATCTGAATTTGCACTGTATTTATGGCTCAGTTGATTGCTGTAAAGGGTATCAAGAGTGTTCCCATCCCCAAAACTCCAATAAATTGAGTCAAGTGAATTGGTTGTAATGGAAGAGCTATCCGTAAATAGCACCCGCTCTTCATTGCAGGTATTTGCTAAGGACACGTGCGCATCTGGTTTTTCAAAAATTTCTATAATGCTTGAATCTGAGACTATATAACCCCTTCTACTCATGTAGGCATGCAGATAAACCTTATAAGAACCCACTGCATCATACCTGTGCTTTATGCTTTTTACCTTCTTAATTTGCTTAGACTTCTTTCCATCACCAAAATCCCATTGGTAATACTTCACATTGCCACAGCATGAGTTGTTAACGCTTTGATTTAAGAATTTGATGGAATCATTGATACACTGTTTTTGACTGGTAAACTGAATTAAGGGCTTAGGACAAACCACGATCTTCTTTCTGTAGATTGAAGGACAACTTGCCCTCAAAGTGTCAGTGGTGACTTTTAGGGTGACAAAATAGGTGTCATCCTTTGTATAGGTGTGCTGGGCATCGCCCGTGGTGTTGGTTGTGGTATTATTATCTCCAAAATCCCATTCATACCTTTCAATAGCATCTTGAAAGGGTTTGTCACTAATTGTAGAAGTATCACTGAAATATACCTTCTGGCCCACGCACACTGTATCGGGTGCAATAAACTCAGCTTTTGGAGTATCATGAACAAATATGATAGGTTCAGGGTGATAACGGTCTACGCAATATTTCTGATTTTTTTTATTCTTTACACTAGTTAGTGCCTGTCGAATAGTGGTGGTGCACTGGTAGGTGCCAGTATCGGAGTATAGGTGTGAAAAAGAAGTAAGAGTGGCCCCTTTTGCCTCAGGTGAGCCATCACCAAAATCCATAGTGACTGTATCAATGTTTGTTAGGTTTTTGGAGCTATCCTTGAAAAGGGGGAATAGATAGGTCTCGCCAACACATATATGCACCGAATCATATTCAAACCTCGGTTTAGGTGGTAACTGAATAGTTAACTTTACAGTAGATGTACAAGATGAAGTTTTGTGAGTCTTAACAATTTCCACATTGTATGTTTTTCTCTTTGAATAAGTGTGAGTAAAACTGGTTACCGGACCATTTGTAGTAGTATTTGCACTACCATCACCCCAATCCACTTCAAATTCATTGTCAACATCGTTGGCACCTGTTAAATAGTTAATCTGAACCCCTTTACATGAGGTGAGTTCAAAGTCAAATTTTGCATTGCACTGAGACTTAGCACCTGAAGAGAACAGAGTTACTAAAAATACAACCGTTGCCCCGCTCCGGAGGACCTTATAGGTAGAATCAAAAAGGATAGAACCTAACGTTCTATAGCGTTTTTTACGCATAGTTAGCTGTTGTTCGTGTCACCAAAAAACCAAGATCAAACCCTTATTGGCATAAAGATTTACTTGCTTCAAACATATCGGTGTATCTAAAGAATTTCTTCCCTGTATTTGGGGAGATTCATTAGGAAAATGGAAATCCTCATATACCTTAAAAGGGATGATGAGTGGGGGAGGAATGGCCTCGCCACCAGGTGTATCTGATACTGCACTATATACTTTTCAGTATTTGGCCAAAGGGTATTCGCACAGGTTTACAAAAGTGTGTATTTGAATGTGTTAAGCAAGTAAATTCTTTACCCGCTGCCAATGCCTTTTGGCAAGTTCTTCGCCCAAAATGGTCAGCGTATCGAAATAGGTCTTCTCGCTCTTTTTCTTTTTTTGGCTGGCCAATAGAAAGGAGATTTCGGTAAGAGCGATGACGATGGTGTTGGTGTTGGTGGCTTCGTTGATCAAATCGCGCAGTTTGTTGATCCCTTTGCCCGATACGGCTTTCTTCTTTACTTCAAAGGCCAGTTCGTGTATGGCTTGCAAATCGGCTGGGTCGGGCACTTTGATGTCAAATTGTTGGGCCAATTGGTCGAAGCCACTCCAGTTACCAAAATCGGTAACATAAGAGATGCCAATGAAATCAAACTCCTTGACTTGTTGTGCCGATAACCGTTGGTGAATGGCTTGTGACATAGAGACATATTGGGCACCGTGCTGTGCGCATAGCTGCTCCAATTGTGGCGAGAAGTATTGGGTGGTATTGCATGCAATGGCTATCAGGTTGGCTCCACGGTTCAACAGGCTTTTTACCCCGGCTTCTACAGTTTGCCAAGTGGCTGTATTGCGCTGATCCAACTCCATGGAAAGCCCCATTTCGGGTAAGGATTCTATGAAGACTGGGGGAAATGAAATATCGCCCAGAAAGTGCTCACCTAGCTTTTCGCGAATAGCTTGGTTGATTGTTTGCCAAAGCATAATACCCGACTCAGGCGAATTGCCTGTCAAGATGCCAATTTTTGGTGCTTGAAAATGAATATACGCAGCATCCGAGGTGATGTCGGCCACCTGCGTATTGGGCAGCGCGTTGAGCAGCTCTTTGGGCCTAAACTCCATGCCCCACTCAAAATGCCCGGCATTGGTCATCATGGTGTAAGGTGGTAATAAGTCCTGTTGAGTGGCTTCGTCAAATACTTGTAGAATGTCTTCGTGCTGAATGCTGATGAGCGGGTTTACAATGCCGTATTGCAAGCCAAATACTTCCTGTAGTTCGCCTTCAGGTAGTCTGCAAAAGGGATGACCCAGTAGCTCATTTACTTTGGCTTCGTCCAACAATTGGTTCCCTCGACAATGCAGCAGCACATATTGCTTTTTCCCTTCAGTATCTGTAAAGTATCCAAAATTCGATTTGAGTTCATCACAAAGTGGAATCCCAATGTTTCCCAAGCGGCTGCGCTTTTGAGCGGCATCTCTACAGCTTTCGGCAGGGAGGTTTGGTGTAATGTTGCAGGCGATGTTTTTGGAAAGAAAGTAGTTCCTTATGACTTCAATGATCTTAACAGAATAATCTAGCACATCAATCATATTACACTTTTGTATATACAATTAGCTGAACTGATTCGAAATCGAACTTGACGCCAGGCAGTGTAGACACCGTTAGGAACAAGCGACTGTTAGGTTTGTAGTTTATTCGAAAAGAGTGGGTGATTTCCAGGTTCTTCTCAAAAAAGCCTTGCTCAAGTTCTTCCTTACTTAGTGTCTTTTTAAACGACACTAAAACATTCTTGTCTTCTTTTGATCTTTCAATTGATCCCTCCGGCTGCCCATAAAAAATGACAAATTCAAACTCTGGTCTGTCAATCTCAACACGCTCTAATCTAATAAATGCATCAACTATTGAAACCCTTGAAAAATGCTTTTCGAAAGTTTTAGGAGCTGACATGAAATATTTACTGTCAACGATCCAATCAAAATCTTTACGGCGAAAATGAACCGTATTTGTGCTCACGCTCAGTTCACCTACCAAATCACTCTCAAACATGTTTTTAATAGCAATCATGTTTTCATCCTGACTTGCTTTACTGCTTTTGCTAAGGATGAACATTAATTTGCAGTAAGCTGCTTCAAGGGTCATATCCCCCCCATTGGCCACACCAATGTCAAAAAGCTTGGCACTGGTTTCAAAGGTTTTCAGCTCTACTTTACCATATTGGCACTGGGTTGTATTCACTACAACAATTCCTTGTGTTTTTATCAGTTCCTTCATAAAGCCCACAAACTCATCATCATCAGGAGTATTCCCAGGCCCATAAGACCTCAAAATAATTCCTTTGACATTTCCGGCCGCTTTGATCGATTCTCGACATGCTTGGATATTAATTTCCGGATACACATGAAGCACCATTATTTTGGCTGATAGGTCGGAAATTTTGGTACTGGAAGTCAACCTCTGAACTTCTTCATGTCGAGTTCCCAACATCGAATGTTCTACAATTAGTCTCTCATTTTGAAGGGTTGCTAAAACACTTGACATGTTTGGAGTATGAAACCCCTCTGATCGATCAGATGCATGTTTTTTTGTCACTCTATTTCCTCTGAAGAGATGGTTCCCATAAAACACACAGACTTCCGGAATTGGATAAGGACCATTTTTGGATTCTGGTGCAGCAGCTCGAATTGCGTTTATTGTATTGTGTTCGGCGTCGCTATTGCTATCGCCTAAGGGAACTTCCGATCCAGTTAACACTACTGGTTTTGGCAACCCATCCAAAAGAAACGATAGGGCAGATGCTGAATAGGCCATAGTATTGGCTCCATGTAAAATCACAAACCCCTGATAGTTATCTATTTGTTCGGTGATAATCTTGGCCAGCTTTACCCAATCAGAAGATTTGATATTAGAAGAGTCGATAGTCGACTTCAACCCCATAAAGTGCATGTCAAACGGCAATGCGGAAAGTTTGGGATGCAGTAAATCAACGATTTCCGAAACGCTATCTGCCATTTTGTAATCAATGTGATATTCATCTGAATTCTCCGCCTTTATCATACCTACTGTACCTCCTGTATAGATTACACACACTGGCAGAAAATTGAATTTGCCCTTAAACTTCAGAACTTGATTTTGAATGGGTTTTGTTTTAAGTGTACTTTCAATTTTGCTATTTATGGTCAGTATATTGTTTCCAGTTCCATTGGTGATTTTTACACCAGAGTATAATCTAGTCTGTTTAAGAATGGAGTCGGCCAGGCTTTCCACGTGTTTTTCTAGCTCTTTCGCCTTATTCTTATCCTTTAAGAGCTCAGGTGTTATAGAATACTTCCTACCGCTAGCAGCCGTGAGCTCAGTAACCCACTCTCTACTTTTATCTCCATGGATATTCGAAATATCATCAAGGACCGCCTCGATTTCGTCATATAGAATTGGGATGAGCAGCTTAGTTGGCATTTCCTTTTCTGCGTCTTCATTCACTAGCTTCTTAAACAGTCTCCACTCTTCAAAGCAATATTGCGATCTAAAATAGTTTGGAGAACAGAAGACTATCATTACTGAACAATCTTCGATCGCCTTTTCAATAGTGTCAGTAATATGATCACCATCTTTTATGTTGGTCTTGTCCATGAAAACCAACTTGTCAGCATCAGGCCCTCTATATACTTCCTGTAACTGCTCTTTAAAGAGACTGATAATCATATCAGGGCGATCACCGTAATGACTTTCTACATCGTCCTTTTGCGAGTAACTAATTACAACATTTATCATAATATTTGGATTTACCGTATGTCTTGTGTTACTCTGATTTCACCATGTAAGTCTTTATGCATTTCAGATTTCATGCTCTCAAATGGGGTCTTTTGCGCCAGTAACCAGCTGAGTTTAGTTGTAATTGCTTCAATGCTCATATCGAATGCGGGAATGGCTAAGTCCATTTCTGCCAGAATTTGTCCTGGCTGATTGACTTGAAAGTTGCTGTTGCCATTCGGTGCTTGTGTGGTTACAATCAATGGCGCATTTTTCTTCTTCAATCTTTCAAAAGTTTTTCTTAAACCCTGAAATGGATCTCCCGCTCCAAAGGCTCTAAGGATGAAGCCTTTAACCCCAGAATCAAGTAGGGTGTCAAATATCTTTTCTGACATGCCCGGAAACTCAGTTAATGACACTATTTGACTTTCGAACTTTGATGCCACCTTTAAACTCGCTTTCATCAACGCTGGCTGAGAATGTTGCTTGAGATAGTCATTATGCCTACCTAGATTATACTTATTGATGTTAATGACTCTTCCAATCTGACCAATCTCTGATACGCTAAAGGACTTAAAAGCATCGTAATCAAACTCAGTACTCTTTTTTACTCTTGTACCCGTAATTATCCGGCTTCCAAAGACTACCATTACACCTTTAATTTGATCGTAAGGCCATACGGCTATTCGAATGGCGTTTTGCAGGTTCATCAGTGCATCGGCACCCAAGTCTCCAAAAGGAACCTGAGAACCGGTAAGGATAACTGGCTTATTGATATTGGTCAAAGCGAAAGAAAGGGCCGCTGACGTGTAACCAAGGGTGTTGGTGCCATGTGCAATTACGAATGAATCAAATTCATCATATCGCTTTGTTATAATGTTGCACAATTGTGTCCAGTGCTTTGGTCTTATGTCCGAACTATCTTCGTCGCACATCTCAAAGGTTTCAATCTCGGGCTCTATTGACCATTTCCTTTTAATTGACTGAATTGTAGGCCTAATAATTTTGTCAAAGCTTCTGGGCTTCATTTTTCCAGTCGAATCATCAGCGATATTGCCTCCAATTGTACCCCCAGTCGTGATTAGTAGAATTCTTGTTGTTTGCATTTTGCTAATTGTTTATTTCACTTAAAAAATCGTCTCCTTTGTCCTTGTCATGGAACTCAAGCCACCTTTCAAATTTTGCCCTGTACTCTTGTTCTATTCCCTTGTATAGCTTCTGAACGCCACTTGAAACACGGTATTGATCCATTTTATCTTCTTCGTCCACATATACTCTTGGAAACTTATCACAGAACATCACCCAGTCTTCCATCAGGTCTGGTGGTATTTTCCCCTTTACATCAGCTTTGTCAATTGGAATTAAGTCTATTCCAATTCTGACGTTCATTTGCACGACTTTTTTCAGGTCTTTGTCTTTTTTGGCTTCCTCATAATCTAAAAGCATAACTCTTCTCATTCGTACCCTTCTGGTTTTAATTGCTAGAGTATTTTCTTCGAAATAGCTCTTCTCTCTTGGATCCATTACGAATCGCTTAGGGTCGATAATATTCACCGCCAACACATCCATATTCCTTTTTGCCTCCATCATCTCTTTAATTATTGCGTCGAAATATTCAGCTTCACTTAATGGAACTTTACCCTCTGATATTGCCGAGATCTTTTCCAATGTTTCGTCAAGAGTTTCACGACACTTTTCTTGTAATTTGGATAAGTAGTGGCCTGAATGCTTTTTGGGAAGGTTTGTTACAAGTCCAATGATTGACTCCCCTACCCATGCACCATTAGAAGCACGATCAATACTTTCAGAAATACTCTTGGCTAAGAAGGATTTGATGGAAACTGTTGAAAGGGCAAGGAGTGTAGATATAATTCCTAACAGCCAAGCAATGTCTTTTGATATATCTAGAATGGATAGCAATAAGGAAACCACGATGAGCACCAGGCAGACAACTACATCCAAAAGGTAAAGGCTCCTGTTCCGCTTCGATTTCATCAAATCTTATTTTTACTATTTGAATCCGTTATCACCCTAGGCTCTACCCGACTATTATACCGCGACCACATCCCCAGTGTATAAGCTCCAACATCGTGAATGATGAGGTAATCGCCCGTTTCGACTTTTGGGAGTTTAACTCCGCGTGAGATAAAATCACCAGCAAAGCATAATGGGCCTGCTATGTGGTAGTTAGTGGTTTGGTTGGATGTTTTTAGGTTCCCTTTTGCATCTACCAGTGATATTTCGTGGTGCCAGTCGTTGGGGTTGTAGCATTCGCGCAGCATGAAGTCGGCACCTAAATGGTTCACGAGAATGGCTTGGCCATTTACTTCCTTCACATATTCTACTCGTGATAGTGCCCAGGCGGCATTCGCATGTATGTGTCGCCCAAACTCGGTGATGAGTTGGTAGCGGCCATCAAATAATTGTGGCAGGGCTTCTTGCAGTTGCTTTTGGTAATCTTCTATGGGATTGCCTGAATCATTGAAATGGTAAGTCACGGGAAGCCCACCACCCATATCAAAGGTTTGAATGCGGTTGGGCATTTTATTTCGCTCTAAGGCTTCGTTTATTTCATCCGCTAGTGCTACCACATCGCCAATGCCTTTCACCAGCATATCGGGCGGACAGCCTTGTGAGCCGATGTGTACATGGATGGCATTGAGCCAGTTGTACTGTAAATAAGCATCTATGATTTTTTCTCTAAAGTCCTTTAAAGGCTCCCCGAACTTAGATACTTGCCCTGCCACACTGGTAGAAGTAATTTGTCCGGTTCCGGTTTGTGGGTTGATGCGTAGACCTAGAGAAGGGGGTTGTTCGTAGTTGCCGATTTTCAGTAACTCATCAATACGATGCAGCTCTTCAAAGGAGTCGGCGTTGAGCCTGATGCCCTTTTGAAGGGCAAAAGCAATTTCATCAACGGTTTTGCATGGGGAATCAAATACAATCTTGTTAGGAGTATAACCGGCATCCAAGGCCATTTTCAATTCGGGTAGGGAAGCCACTTCGGCTCCTACATCCAAAGCTGTCATCCAATTCAAAATGTCCGTTAAGGGATTTGCCTTCATGGCAATGGCGTGGAGTGTATTGGCCGGGAAAGCAGCTTTAAGTCTTTCTATACGCTTCTGTAGAAAATCAATGTCGTAGAATACCCAGGCATTTTCACCTTTTTGTAGCTCTTCGTTTTTAAAGGCTTCCCAGGTGATTTGCGCAATTCGGTCAAGGGATATTCTTTCTTGTTTTTGCATGAAAACAGGTGGTTTTTAACCTGCTTCAAACATGGCTTTCCTTATCCACGCCTATTTGACCATTCTTAGGGATATTGAGCTCCTTGATTTTGGGGAGGTGCCACTGGTTTATTTACTAGACTTTCGCTCATAGTTATTTTAAATATGAGTTGAAGCTATGCTAAATGAATTTGAGTTGAGCCACCTTGAACAGTTTAAGAAGAATGTCTTCCTATGTCATTTAACCCAAGACAAGGATTTTGTAATTCCTGTGGCCGAGAGACTCAGAAACAACAAAGTACGCGCCTGGATAGACAAAGATGATCTTGGCGGTGGTGTGGATTGGGAAAATGTAATAAAACGGGAAATTGGTGACACCGATGCGATCATAGTATTCATTTCACCCGCCGCACATGTGGCCAATAGCACCAATTTCTTTCATAAGGAAATCAAGCTGGCCCTCGATGAACTCAAAAAGAGGAGGAAGCACGACATGTATATTGTGCCCGTAAACATTAAGGACAATTTTAAAGAATACCCCAGCTTATCTGGGCACCACCATATAAATGGTAACGAGCCAGATTGGTTTGAAAGGCTCCTGACTTCTATTGGTATCATTAAGGGAGATGGATTAGAGTATTCTTTTGAACGGCAGAAAACCGTTGTTGAAATTGAGAAACTCAAAATTGATTTGGTGGACACTTGGATAAAAAGAAATCAATTTGAAGATGGCTCTAGTGAGTACAGAGATGGTGAGCAGGTAGCCATGAACATTGTGAAGCAAATTGACAAAAGGTGTGAGCTGATCGGCGAAAGATTCAAACCAGCTGATTTATACCGAAGGGTTTCGTTTATGTCTGATATCGATAGATCAACCCCGATTATGGCGGTGTCTGAGCCCATTTATTACGGACGCTTTGGTGCCTTGGTAGACCGCAAATACATTGGCAATCGACTGTATGTGGTAGAGAAAGGTGGGAAACCAAGTCAAAGCTATCCGTCAAAAAGAATTGGGCAAATGGAATACAAAGACACCATTTATGGCTATGCACATTTCTATTCTGAAGCAGGTAAAGGTAGCCCCATTGAGCGCAATAAAGAGTATCTCCTATTTGAGGGCCAAAACGATGTACACTCCCTATTGGTGGGTTCATTCAAAACCGATGTTTTCAGGTTGGATGAAGACCATTTTCCTAAACAAGACTACAGCAGTTGGAAAATCGATTGTGTTTTTTGCGCTTTTGAAACTACATCGCCACGTCACCATTGCAATTATTTTAATGAAGGCATTTCTTTATATCAAATGCGGGAAGGACAAAGGGCGGTGCGCCATAACAACCAGTGCGTGGGCTTCACTTTACTAGAGTCTATGGAAAGTTCATTCAAAGAAAGAAATAATCAACGTAATTGGTCGGGAGCCAAAAGTCCGATTGAGTTGAATGGGTAATTAATTATTTGATCATGATAGTTTCTCATTCTCACGTGTCCAAGAACATTGCTTTGAACAACACACAATATCATGGCAATCGGTGGTTTTATACGATTTATCTGTTAATGATGAATCCAACTAGTCTAACTACTCCAATTATGATAAACAGGAAAACAGCCATAGCGCCGACAAAAGTTACCAAACCATTATTGGTATCCTCTCCAAGGACTGAAATAATATAACCTAGAAAAGCAAACAATGCGCTCAATACCAGCTGTTTGAACCGCTTGCGTCTTTTGTTGGTACGTTTGACCGCCCAGCCCTGATTTTCGTAAGTGTCAATCCGATCTGTAAAATAGGTAATGTTATCAGGATTTAGTAAAATCTCAAAATCACCAATTTTACGGTATTGGATATACTCCTCTATTTGTGCCAACTTGTATGACCCCTCGCCTGCGCCTGCCATTAAGTTAATTTTGAGTACGGGTGTTGACATGCGCAGATTAAAGTGGAGACACAAAGTATTATTGGACAACTTGATTTTTTCAGCATTATAAAATCGGCTGCCTCTGTCCAATTGAAACAAACCCCTTGCCGTTGTTGGTTTTATACTTCTGTAGTTGTGAAATGTTAATGCTAACATAGACTAGATGTATACAGTAGTTTGGCCGGGTGCCTGAATAGTAGTTCTTGTAGTACCCCTAACCATTACTTTGGCGGAACCAGTTGACTCATGCTGAATTTCGGCAATACCCTGGCGGTTGGTATAAGTATTTGGTGTAACTCCACCGGAAAAGACTCCCGAAATACTTAATGCTACTCTAACACCATTTATTGGAGAACCGGTTGTTTTGTTTAATACGGTAATTTGAGAATAATGCATATTGGTTTTATTTTGATCATTAGCGTAGATCAAGGCAAATGTTGCCGACACTTAGAATGTAGAATTAACTATTCTTGGTGAAATCAACTCCTTGATTTTGGGGAGATGTTTCGTTCTAAAGCAGAGGTCCAGGTTTACAAAGCCCTGTATCGCAACCGGATCCGCAGCCGGAAGGTGATTTATTGAAGATGAACCAAAATACAAACCTGAATGTCATGATCCCCCAGGGTTGACATCCAGGTGTCGCTTAAGATGATCTTCACAGCGTCAATTATCATTTAGTTAGGCCTTATTGTTAACTAAGGTGTTATTCAATCCCCTCATCACCAGGCGCACCATCTCAGGGATGTGAGAAGTTTCAAATAGACGTAGGTTTTCTTCTATACTTAAGCCGTTCCTATGGCCAAACTCTTCCATTCCCAAGTTGGAGAACGACTTCACTATTGTATTGTATTCGACTTTTAAGTCTGGGTAGCTCCTATTGAAATCTTTAATCCTTTCGGCGTAAGATCTCAATTCAACGGTTTCTTTTTGTCCGTTGCCTTTTTCTATTTCTACTTGTTTGTTTTGATACAACTTGTTTTGGTAATCAACTGATAGGCGCGGAGTGTCCTCTTTGAGTAATGCATTGATCATGCTTTGGGTAGCCCCACCAAAGGCTCCAATTAAATAGACGGGCTGTTGAGCTTCTATGGCTAATAAACCCTCTTCAAGTACCCCAGGCATTCTGCCGCTGTAACCTTGGGTTGTGGCTCCTTTGCCCGCCTGAATTTGGCCTCCAATAAATATTCTGGCCTGCGTGGTTTCCGTCATTTTCTTTCGCATTTCATAGAGGCTAATGCTCCAAACCCTAAAGGCTTCTTCGCTTGCTGATTGTGGTCTTGTACCTTCTCCCACAAAATAGTAGGGGAGTGCGCTTTCTACCTGTTCTGGGATTACCTGTTCCGGTTTTGGCAGGAATACAGGTTTAATTCGTGCTTCTTCTAGATCTAACCGTGCGGTTCTTCCAATTCTGTATTCAAAGGGCCAGGCTAGGTAGTTTTCGCAGCGAAATTCGGCGTCTTCGTATACAGGGGGCAGGTATACACGGGCCAATTGGGCGAAAAGATCTGAGTAGCCTCCTACTCTCAAATCATGGCCAAATACCAAGCTGTAGTCATTAGCTAACAGGTGCCTTGCAAATTCTACCGTTACATCTTTTTGGTGTGCGTCACCAAAGCCGTTGGCTTCAAGGTTGTGGCTGTTAGAAATAGAAATTCCAATCTTTGGGTATTTTTTCCCTTCTTGCATTTTTTTCGTTTTAGGTTGAAGCTGTTTCTTATAGGTATTGGCTAAGAGATGCCGGGGTGGCAAAGACCCACTGTGGTTGTGCTGTTCTAAGTATTCGGGTTTCTACCCGGCTCAGAGGCGGATCAGGATAGAGTATCATGTGGTTTTCCCGTGGTCTTGTGTTTTTGCCAAGTTCTACTAAGTCCAGCAGTTCGGGTGGTTGTCCTACGGTGAAGCATTTATAATGATTGCGTATACCATATACATTCGCCAGTTCTTCCAGACATTTTTTAGAGAACCATACCCTCAATACCTGTATAAGGGCTAGGTCAATGATAGCCTGAGAGTTGTTTTGCCACTTGATAGATGGCACGTTGCCTAAATAGGGGAAAGCTCTTTTCTCGCCCTGTTTTAGATCATTAACCACCACCATGGGTATGGATCTTGCCTTGGCATGGTGTAACTCGTCCTGACACCATAACCTATTAGAGTATTCGTCTGTTTGTATCACTACTAAGGCGGTGTCAATTCCCATTTGTTGTACTAGCTTTTCCCTAATGTCGTCGCCCGTATCTATATCCTGTATATCAAGAAAAGTGTCTAACTTGGTTTGGTTGTATACATGTTGGTGAATGGCTTTCGCCTGTACCGCGCCATCTTCTCGAGCATGGCTAAGAAACAGCTTAATGGGAGCTTTGCTTGGAGCTCCTTTCTGATCTTCAAAAGAAGGCCTCTCGTCCAATAGCATTCTGCAGAGGTCATGGGCGAGTACCTCTCTAATTTTTTGGCATCGTTTTAGAAAAGTGGAATGTACATCGGTATCTTCTATTTCGTAAATAGACTCATAGAGTCGTTTATTTTGTGATGGATCTATCCTTTTACCGTATTTGTCCATTACAAAAAAGAATATTATAGCGTTGCCATCATGCTGATCGTGCAGGTTTCTAATGAAGGTTTTGAAATCACCATCTTCCAGCATGCAGGCTTCGGCCAATACCACTACCGCATTTCGTTTTGCCTCATGGAAGTCAATGGGTCTTAAGCTGTCGTCTTCACGTTTCTGACTTCGGTAATAGGTAGGTATCCCTATACCTCTTGTGAGTGGATTGTCTAGTTCCCTGGAAAATACGGAATAAATAAACTCTGCGTATTCCTTGCCGCCGTAGCAACTTTCAGTGCAGGGTGTTTCATCTTTCTTTGGTTTTACAGCTTTGTAGTTTGGATGCCAAAGTACATATAGGTTGAGCGGAGATTGATAGATGTTCATAAGGTGGTTTATTTACTGTTTAGCTGTTGAAGTCTGTAGAAGAATTGTCCTTTTTGAGTTAATACGGCCCGTCCTTTTGGGATGGAGAATTCTTCGTTAATGGAGGGCCTGTGGAGCGCCGCCAGTATGCCCATCTCTCCCCAATTTCTTATGCTGTCGCTGAAGACTTTATCGTTTCTGCGTTCGTGCAGTCTCAACTGTGTCTGAGCATGAAGAAAGTATGTCCTGAGTTCCTGCAGTTCATCAAGCCTAATTTCAGGACGCACTTTTCGCAACACAAAATTGGAATCAATATTGGCCTTTAGGGTAGGCGTTTGCTCTGTACGTCCATACTCGCATTGAAGAGAAGCATACTGGTAGAGCTGTGGAAGGGTAACATTACCGAAATAATCAGCTGCTAGTCCCTTAAGCCCTTCCCTTAGTATATGCGTAAACTCTCCGCCTATACCAGCCCTTTCCAGAGCTACTTCTTCGCCAGTGGTGGCTGTGAGTATGCTAACACCTTTGCGTAAAAGGGTTACTTCATCATTGAGGCCTCCAAGTCTTCCTGCTGTACCAGAAAAGCAGCAATCTAAAATGATGGCTACTTCTTTCACTTTCGACTTATTGGCCATAGTAATGAGGTCGGTCACAGAAAACCCCTCGTCAAAGCGCCCTGTTTCTTGGGTCACTAGGTATCCACCAATTGAATTGGTATAGCCGTGCCCAGAAAAGAAGAAAATTGCAGAATCTCCCCCTTGGGGCTGTAGGAGTAGTTTTTTTAAAGCATCAAATAGTTTTGACCGGGTTATCTTCTTGTGAGGGAGGTCGCCCGATATAAGCGTGGTGCAGTGAAAGTTGTATTCCGTGCCTTCCAATTGCTCATTGCAGCTGAGCAATTGCTCCATTTGAAGAGCATCGTTGATGCATCCTGTAAGTGGAGAGGAAAAATCATAATGGTTGATTCCCACGATCAAAGCGTTCTTAGTCTGCATAAACAGGTTTTATGTTCCCATTCAAAAGTGCAGACCTAATGCCCTTGTTTATTCCCTAAGAATCGTGAAACGGCATCCCCAAATTCGGGGAAAATTAGAGCAAGCCAAACTCCTTTGCTTTCATCACTACTTCTGTTGTATTTTTTGCTCCAAATTTCGAGATCATGTTTTTACGATGAGTATCTACAGTGCTGGCTCCAATAAATAGTCGAACACCAATTTGTTTTGAAGATAGCCCCTCTGCCAGGCATTTCAATACGTCCTTTTCTCTAGCGGTTAACTCTATCGTAAGCCTTTGCTCCTTAGGCTTTTCTGTTATCAATCCTTCACGTTTTTGTTCAATGAGCAGTTGGAGGATTTTCGGATCCCAAAAGTCTTTTCCTGCTTCCATAGCCTTTATTGCTAGTAACAATGTTTCGTAGCCACTGTCTTTAATGATGTAGCCCTTTGCTCCTACTTTTACTAATTCATCAACGGTATGTGCCGATTTGTTCATTGACACAATGAGTACTCTAACATCGGGAAATTCGATTCGTATTCTGTCTGTAAGCTCTATCCCATTCATTTTTGATCCTGGCATTTGAACATCCATTAATACTATGTCAAAATGTTTTTCATATAAGAAGTCCAGAGCTTGAGAAGCATTGACAGCGCAAGAAACAGTGTATTGGTGGTGTTTAGTAAGAATAGAGCTTAATCCATCAGAGAACATACGATGGTCGTCTACAATAAGAATATTGGTCATGGCTGTTGTTGTTTAATTGGCACAGTGATATTATAGGTAGTACCACCTCCTTTTCCAGAGTCTACTTCAAAGGCTCCATCCAGTTTTTTTATTCTAGAATCAATACTCTTTAGCCCCATTCCGGAAGAGACTTTATGTGGGTCAAATCCTTGGCCGTCGTCTTCATATACGAGGCTTAAATAGTCTTCATTTTGAATCAGTTGTAAGTTGATTTTCGAGGCCTTGGAATGTTTAAGCGTATTACTGACCATTTCCTGTACTACTCGATACAGGTGTGATTCATAATCCACCGGCAATCTATCTGCCATTCCGTGAGTTATGAAAGTGAAATTGATAGATTCCGATTGTTGAATGGTATCAGCCAACTCTCTCAATGCGACTTCCAAACCATAATTTTTTAAGGCACCAGAAATTAAGTTATGTGCCACTTTGCGAACCTCTTCACCTGCATTGTCCAGTATGCCCAAAGCCTTGTCATAAGTATCCCTTGATTCTTCCTGTAGTTCTCCAATGCTTTTTTGCACATCATGAAAGAGAAGTTGCATGGTGGCCAGCATTCCCCCTAATCTATCGTGTAGGTCACCCGCAATGCGTACTCTTTCCTTTTCCTGAATTTCAAGTACATTTACGATGGATTGTAGCTCACGTTTCTTTAGAAGTTGGTCTACTTCCTTATTTGCCATTTGCCGTTTGTGCCTTTCACGTTGATATGTGAAGAGGAAAATTAGGATAGCGATAATTCCCCCGCCAGCCAGTAAATATATCTGCATAAGTCGTTTTTCAGACTGGTGTTCTATAATTTCTTTTTCCTTCTCTGAAATCTCATTTTTCCGTCGCTCTAATTGTACCTCGTAGATTCTGACCTTTTGGAGGTTGTCTTTTATATCTTCAACTAATTTGGAATATTCAGATAAAATGGCAGATGCTTCTTGATGATTTCCTGCTCGTCTTAGCGCTTTTGAATAGTCATCCATCACATCTGTTTGATAGAGTAGATCACCAAGTTCTTTGGCAAGTTCATATGCTTTCTGATAATATGGCAAACATGTCCTTATGGAATCCATCTCTTGGTATACGTCACCGAGCTTTTCGTGCACCAGAAAACCCAATTCTACATCTTGACTTTGAACGTATTTGTTTAATGCACTTGTTAGGTAATGTAGCGCTGAATCCGTTTCGCCCATGTGCTGAAATACCAAGCCAATACTTACTAAGCTTTTTCCCACACCTGCAGTGTCTGTTGAGTTACTCTTGAACTCATAGAATTCCTTAAAATGAAGTAAACTGGAGTCGAGTTTGGAAAGATGAAAAAACGCATTTCCCAAGGCAAGAACAGCTCTACTGGAACCTAGTGCACTATGTGTTTTTCCATAACACTCCTTTGATAATCGAGCTTGTTTGAGTGCATTGCCGTAGTCTCCCAGATCATCGTACAAATAGGAATATGCCAGATGAGCATCAGCTCTGCCCGAGTAGATGTGAGGTGAAATGCTATCTAAGTATTCAAATGCCTTGTTTATAGCCTTAGTGGCATCCAGGAATTGGCCAGTTTCTCTGAAAGTAGCGGTGAGACTTACTTCCGTGCGTGCTAATACCAAAGGATCTGTGCTGTATTGCTGGGCCAGATTCAAGGATGCGATGCTCTTCTCAAAGTTTCCGGCCTTTCGGTATACATCACCTAAATTCTTGAGTACCCCAAATAGCCCAGAAGAATCGCGCAGTTGTTTGCGTATTTCGTAGCATTCTTCGTAATGAAATAGGGCAGAATCTAATTGGCCCAATATATTGTTAAGTGCGCCTAATCTGTTATGAGCAGTACCCAAGACTTCTTGACAGTCGTATTGGCGAGCGAGCTTAAGAGCCTTACGTGCACGAATCCTACTTGATATTGGGGAACTGTAAAGCTCTCGGTAGGATAGTTCATTTAAAAGTTTGCCTTTGTCGCATCCATTCGGCGTGCTTTGCAGTCTCTCTGTAATAATCTCAGTGGGAAGGGTTTGGATATCCAATGAAGCTTCTTTACCCCAGCTTGTGGAAGTAAAAAAAAAAACTAGAAACGTATAGAGTACAGTTTGGAAGCTAATATCCAAAGGGTCTTTGGTTATGGGGACGTTCAATGTGATCGGGGTTTTCTTGATAAACACTTTCGCCTTCGGTATTTCCATTTTCTTTAATTATCAACTTGATAGTAACTGGCTCGTGAATATTGGCCATGGTAACAGGTATTGTACCTGATAGTATTAGCGGATTCAAACCGTTACCGTTTGTGCCTTCTTCAATATCGATATGCAATTCAGGGATGTCTGTAGGAAATTGAGTATTGTGGTGACATGAAGAGCCTGTCTGGAGATAGTTTTTACCTGCCGTTAAATGAGCGGTAGTTGTCAGTTTGAAAGTAATAATTGTACCTGCCGAAGATTGCCATTCTACCTGAGAAAAGTCATCCGCGCTTAATGATTGTACTGTCGCCATATTAGATTGTTTTGAACAAAAATCTAAAAGGCGGAATGGACTTCTTTCACCAAAACTGGTAGAAGTGATATCCCCTAAATTAGGGATAAAGAAGCTGTTGATACACCAATAAAATAAAGCCATAACCGAATACCAATGTTACTAAAAAGAATGGTGACTTCACTATGATTTTAGTTCAATGCGCGGCTTGATGTATTTAATTGCCTTTATGAATTAATGTTATTAAACCGGGATGAGTTTTGAATCAATACTCCTAAATCAGAAGTCAAGACTGAAGCTGTCGTTGGCACTGTGGTGTACCATTGGATTTTTCTATGGGGTTTTCAGGCCTTTTCAAATGGCGCATTACCCTTTTCAAACATTTCTATTCGTATGGAGTGCTTATGTTCTGCTGTCAGGAATTTTTCTTGTTCTGTTTCTCGTGTTATTTCCAAAGTATTTTTATCATCGCTTTGAGGTTTTGATAGCTACCAAAAAAGGGCGGTCGTTTTTAGTGACATCAATGATAGCCGCTATTGGAGTTTCTTTTTTCTTGTTTAAGGTGGCATTTGGTTTCTATGAATTCAATGTGGCTCATACTACTACCGGAGTTTTGGCATTGGGGGCTTTCCTTGTTTTTCCTCTGACTGTTTTGAAATGGGTAGACAAAGAGCCGATATCAAGAATGGGTGAAGAGGTTGATGAAGTGGAAGAATCACTTGATCTGCGCGTTAGCATCTCAAAGAAGGAAGGAGCAATTGATTTAGGCGATGTAGTATACATTTTCTCTGAGAAGAACTACGTGGTGTGGGTATGCCTAAAGGAAGACCAGTGCCAAGAGTTGAGGGCAAGGGAAACTTTGTCTTCAGTTGAAGAGAGGCTGGCCCCATACGCAACCGTTAAAAGGTGCCACAGAGCTTACCTGGTAAACACTCACTATGTAAACAAAGTACTCAGATCTGGAAGTACTTTCCAATTACAGTTATCGTCCGTCAATGAGCGGATTCCTTTGAGCAGAAAATTGGTTGGAGATTTTCGAAATTGATGTGCAATTCGTCCCAAATCTACTCCTTCTGTCCCAGAACGACGTTTTTGTACGACTTGGTCCGTGTTTTGTTCCTAACATCGTATCGTGAAACGCGGCACTGAAATTATGGGATTAACGACATAAATAATGCCCTGTTTTACGATGTCCGGGGAGGTTAAGGGTTATTGTAAAAAGGGGATAAGTAGCTACTCATCCCCTTTACTTTCTATACTCTAGTCTATTTATCTCACTTTCACCAAAGGCAGTGTTTTTGTACCATTTGGTGTGACAAACCTTAGGTAGTAGGAGCCGGGAGCAAGCAGTTCTGTGGAGAGCATGTACCGACTATTTTCCAGAAGGCCGGCCATAGGAAACTTATGGAGCGTTTTACCATTACTGCTAAGTAAGCTAAGCTGTGTGTGCTCATTTGTGATATTGGTCAAAACAATCTGAAGTTGGTCTTGGAAAGGATTAGGGTAAGCTGTTACACTGATGGCCTTACCTAATGTTTCGTTTGAAATACCCGTTTGGGTCAATGAGATGATTTCATTCAGTTCAGTTGCACATCCTTTATCGGTCTCAGCTATTAGGTTAATAAAGTACTCTCCATTTTTATGGTACCAATTTCTGTCTTTGGGAAAGCGAGAAGTAGCGCCGTTACCAAAATCCCATTGGTAGGAAGCCAGTGTTGTATCTCCAGGACTGAAATAAACATAAGCGCCCACTTCTTCCCAATTGATAGAAACTTCAGGTGCCGGATGGATTGTTATAGTTCTGCTGGAAGAATCGGCACAGCCAAAATCGGTACGAACCACTTGCCTTACCCTTACTTTACCTGAATCATTAAAGGCATGGATAGGATCCTGAATGCTGTCTATGGAACCGTCGCCAAAACTCCATTGATAGCTAAGGTTTTGAGCGCCCAATACCGTACTTACATCCAGAAAGTCTATTTCTTCACCTTCGCAGGCCTGGAGGTCAGATAGAAATCTTGAGGATGGCTTTGCCCCCACGAAAACATCAATCTGGGTTTGGGCCTTACATCCCTGGTTACTAAGTACCTGGAGTTTTAAACTGTGATTCCCCACTTCATTGAAAACATAATGAAGACTGTCTCCAAATAGACTGTCTTTTCCTTCAATAATCCAGGTCTGAAGTTTTGGGGTAGAGTTGTGCAGATTGGTGTCAATGGCCAGGAAAGGATCTCCAATACAGGCCAAAGTTGAAGAGAACCCTGTCTTTGGGGTTTCTCCAACGATTACTTTTTTCACTAAGGTGTCAGCACAATTGAGATTTGAGAACGCTACCAATTCCACAGCAAAGGTATCAGCCAATGAAAACTGGTGAATTGGTTCAGGGCTGTTCTCCGTACCACCATCTCCAAAATTCCATCGATAGCTTATGCTATCAGCATTCGATATGGTTAGATTGGTAAATACACTGGGCTTTCCTTCGCAGGCGCGGTCAACGCTAAAGTCTGCTTGCGGTGTTTCTTGCACCAGAATGTTCTGTGTCAATGAGTCAATACAGCCGTTCTTGCTTATTGCAGTCAGTTGTACAGGATAGTTATCCGAACGAGTGTAATAGTGTTTTACTGAACTGTCTTTAGAGCTTGTTTGGTCGCCAAAACTCCACTGATAGCTGGTTGCGCCTGCAGAGTTGTTTACAAAAGCAGCACTATCGCCAAGGCAAATGTTATTGTAGGAAAAACTCACCTGCGGCTTTGTGAAAATGGTAATGGAGTTCAATACACTGTCTCTACAGCCATTTACTGAGAGTGCCAGAAGCTTAATCTGAAAATTGCTGTCTTTGGCATAACTCAGCGTTGGGTTGTTTTGAACTGAAGTATTTCCATTTCCAAAACTCCATTGAATAGAAGCAGCGTCTTTTATGGTGCTTTTTAAGGAGATGCTATCATTCAAACATGCTGAAACAGGAACTACCGCCTGTACTTGGGGCTTTTTGTACACATCTACTTGCCTGAGAGTAGAGTCTGTGCAGCCCTGGGCAGTGGTTGCTAATAAGCTGGCAAGGAAAGATCCTGAAGATGTGTACATATGCGATAGTGAGGTTTTGGAAGACTTAGTACCATCACCAAACTTCCATTGATAAGATGCCGCACCCGTTGTATTGTTTGTAAAAGCGGTTGAATCGCCTTCGCATACATTGAGTGCACCGAAGTGAACTACAGGTTTAGGATGGACAGTAACGGTGTGTGATGCGGTATCTGAGCATCCTTTAGTGTTGAACGCAATTAATTGAATAGAATAAGACCCTGATGATGCATAAAGGTGTTTAAGGCTGGTAAGCGTATTACTGTTCCCATCACCCAATGTCCATTTGTAACTGGAAGCACCTGTACTCAGGTTGTTGAATTGTGAAGAATCGTCAATACAGACGTCATTGGTACCGAATGTGGCAGTTGGTTTGTTGTATACTACAATAGAAGCTCTGGAACTGTCAATGCAGCCTCTACTTGTTTTCGCTAGTAGGGAGATGGAGTAGGTACCTGCTGCTGAGTAAAAATGTTGTGGGTTTATGGCCTTAGAACCCATTCCGTTTCCAAGACTCCAGATAGACGTATCCATTCCGGTTGATGTATTGGAGATGTAAGCAGTATCCCCATAACAAACGTTTTGAACGGAAAAGGAGGCAGAAGGTAATGGGAAAACGTTCACTTCCTGAAAGGCTGTGTCGCTACATCCATTACTTGTTTTGGCCACCAGCTGCACGCTATATACGTTCGCCGTTTTGTACAAGTGCCTGGGATCACTAAGAGTAGATGTTGTACCGTCATCGAAGCTCCAAACATAGGTGTCCGCTTTTTGAGAATTGTTTTGGAAAAAGATACTGTCGGTTAGGCAAGTATCGTGGCTGGTAAAATCAGCTAACGGATTGGTGTAGATAGAGACTGAATGAGAAATGCTGTCAGAGCATCCTTCCAAAGAAGTGGCGGTGAGAGTTACATCGAAGCTACCAGGATTCTTATATAGATGCTTTATTGAATTGCTGGTTGAAGAAGTGCCGTCGCCCAGATTCCATTGATAAGTACTGGCATTAGAAGAGAAATTGGTGAAGACATTACTGTCACCGGCGCACTGATGATTCACTGTAAAAAGCGGTTTTGGGAGGCTAAGTACTTGAACGTTTTTTGATAGGGTATCGCTACAGCCCTTATCGCTTATAGTCGCCAGGCTCACAAAATGGCTTCCACTGGTTTTAAAGGTGTATTTTGCCTGCGATGTATAGGCGGTATCATTACCAAATATCCATTTAAATGTAGTTCCTTTTTTGCTCTGATTAACGAAGGTGGTAGAGTCGCTTAAACAAACCGTATCTGAATAAAAAGAGCTTTTGGGTACTTGATATACCGTATGTGAAAGAACCGCAGAGTCTTTGCAGCCAAAGGTTGATTGACTTATCAATTTTACATCAAATGATCCGGAATTACCATATTGGTATTCAGGTTCTTTTTTAGTGGAGGTTCCTTTTAAATCGCCAAAACTCCATTGATGGTTAAGGCTTCCTGATGCAATGGATGAGGTATTTTGAAAGCTTGAAGTGGAGCCCAAACAAACACCTTGCTGGATAAAAGAAGAAGCTGGAGTGGGGTGAACAGTAATTTGTGCAGAGTCTCGTAAGGTACAGTTGCTTCCACTGGTGGCTTGCAGGTGTACTTTGAAAATACCGGCGCTATCAAATGCAAAGTCTGGAGCTTGCAGAGATGACGTACTGTTTTCTCCAAAACTCCATACATAAGTGTTTGCACCAGAAGTGTTATTTATAACTGAAAAACTATCCTTTTGGCAAATACTGCCTGGGATGGAGAAGGACACCACCGGACTTGCTTTCACCTCAATGGTTTTAGTGATGGTATCCTTACATCCCTGCACAGTGGTAGCAACAAGTGCTACGGAGTAGTTGCCTGAAGAGTTAAAGTAGTAGCTGGGGTTGATTTGATTTGTGCTTACTTTTCCAAAATTCCAAAGCACGGTAGAAGCGTTTTGACTTTGATTTTGGAAGAAGGCCGTATCGCCCAAACAGATGGGTTGAATACTGAAAAGGGCTTTTGGACTTTGATGGATTTTTATTTGAGCCGAGTCGACGTCTATGCAGCCGTCTGTACTAGAGGCAATGAGGGATACCCAATGAGTGTCTGCCATACTGTAGCTGAAATTGGGCTGCGCCGATGTACTACTACTTCCGTTGCCAAAGCTCCATATGTAACTGCTGGCTCCGGACGTATTGTTTTGGGCGGTGAAGACTACATCCGTGCAAATACTGGAAGGAAGCGCCATTGATACCTTAGGCCTTGGATAAACAGTTACTTGTTGACTGAAGGTATCAGAGCAGGATTGATTGGTTTCTGCCACCAAGGTGGCCAGGTAATTACCCGATTTGGAATAGTGATGTACAGGTTCTGTGTCAGTGGATGAGAAACCATCACCGAAGGTCCAGGTAAGTTTTTGCGCATGCGAAGAACTATTGCTAAAGCGCGAAGAGTCTCCAAAACAACTTTTATTTACTGAGAATTGGGCAGTGGGCCTTACAAGCACTGAAGCACTTTTGCTTGTGCTGTCAATACAACCTGCGGTGGTGCTTGCAATTAAAGTAACTTTATAAGTTCCTGCACTGGTATAGATTTTTGAAGGTTGGAAGGCATTTGAAGTACTGTTATCGCCAAACTTCCACAGCTGTGAATCAGAGTTGGAAGAGTAATTGCTGAATAGTGTGGAATCGCCCTCACATACTTCATTTATTGCCAGAATGGCTTTCGGACTTTGGTAGGCATTGATGGTTGAGTCAATGGAGGCAACGCAGCCTTCTTTGGAATAGGCGAGTAATTGTACTTGAAAATTGCCGGCGTTGGTATAAGTGTATCTGGGAGCTACCAATGAAGAGGAATCGCCGTTTCCAAAATGCCATTTGTAAGAAGTGGCACCCGTGCTTTGGTTTATGAACGAATTTTCAAGCCCTGTACAAACCAAGCCCGTGCTGAATTGCACTTCAGGAAGGGCATTTACGGTTACATTTTGAAGAACAGTGTCGCTACATCCGTGAGAAGAAGTGGTAATAAGTTGCACAGGATATGTACTAGAAGAATCGTACAGATGTTTGGGTGAAACTGAATTGGAGGTAGTTGCGTCTCCAAAAGTCCATTTTGCGCCAATGAGTCCTGATGTGATGGAAGAAGCATTTATAAACTGAGCACTGTCACCATAACAAACATCTTTCACCGAGAATTTTGCGATTGGAATGGGGAAAACGGTTACATGCAGCGAGTCTTGAGTTTGACAGCCCAGAAGGGTACGCGCTGTGAGCGTTATGGTATAATTTCCGTCGGCACTGTATCGGTGATTACCCTTAGAACTTGTTTCCTGATCACCCCACATCCAGGAGTATTGATCCGCGTGCAATGACCGGTTAATTACCACCACTGAATCGTACAGACATTGATTTTGCACTGAGATGTCTATTTCAGGTACCGTCAATACATCAATAAGGCGCTGAGTGGTATCAGAGCAATGATCGTTGTAAGCAATTTGCTGGATGCTATAGGTACCAGCGCTGTCATACAAGTGACGAGGCGATGTGAGGGTGGACGTGCTTCCATTTCCCAGTGTCCAGCGGAACGAGGTTGCGAAGGAGCTGGTGTCTGTAAATACCAGGGTATCGTACAGACAGGTATTGACAGCGCTAAAGCCTGAGATTGGGGCTTGGTATATACTTAGCGCTTTGGTAATGGTATCAGTACATCCAAAGGCTGATTGACTGATTAGTTGGACTGAGAAACTTCCGGTATCGGCATATAGGTGTTGTGGGCTTGTTTGTTGAAGTGTGGTGCCATCGCCAAGGTTCCAGCTATGGCTTAAGTTACCAGAGGCAATTGTGGAGGTGTTGGTAAATGTAGCGGAGTCATAAGAACATACGTTGGCGGCGCTGAATCCGGCTTGAGGCTGTGGATGTACAACAATGCTTTGCATACTGTTGTCTACAATGCCAAATACCGATGTAGTATACAACAGGACTGTGTAGTTTCCGTGCTGAACATAGGTATGATTAGGGGCTTTGAGAAAAGAAGAATCGCCGTCACCAAAAATCCATAGGTAGCTCAGGCCACCAGAGGCAATTGAAGAGCTGTTGCTGAACGATGTTGGTGCACCAAGGCAAACAGAGTCAGCACTGAAGGAGGCCGATGGGGCGGCCAGAATAAATAGCTTTCTTGTTAGTAGGGTATCACATCCACTTCTCAAATCAGTAATGGTAAATGCTGTTTCGAAGAGGCTGTCTACGTCATTGGAAACAGGCATTATGGAAAGAACAGGTGCGATGGTATCTGCAGCATCGAAAGAGGTATTTGACAGTTTAGTACCCGATGATGTAGCTACTTTTACTTCTGAAACCTTCCAGGTAATTCCATAATCTGACTGAACGTATCCATTGGGTACCTGAATATTGTAGAAAAGGGTGTCGTTTTCCACCAAGGTGTCATGATCCATACCGAGTACCTTACTCGACGTAAAAATTCCCTTGGCTGTGGTTTGTACACTGCTTTGAATGCCTCTGTTGACACTTATTGAAACACTTTGTACGGGAGTAGCACAGTTAGGATTGGCCAACGCAAAGCTTCTGAAATAGAATGAAGTATCACTGTTTAGGTAACCGGTTGACAATGTATCTGAAGTACTCAGTAGCGTCAGGCCCTGAGGGTCGCTGTACCAGTTACTACTATCACCTATAGCGCTGGCACTAATTAGCTGTAAGGAGCCATTGCCACATACACCTGTATCGCTTACACTAATGCTGGTTGGAAAGCGGACAATGGAAGTGATTGATGATAAGGTATCGTTTTGGCTGTTGAGATCACCTGTAAGGTTTGCGATTGCTTTCAGAGAAAGATTGCCTCCTGCATACCAATTAAGGTTTGAAAAAGTGATGGTGTCTTGAGCACCAAAGGGTAATAGGCCTGAATAGGAGAGGGTATTCACTGTATTTAAGTCCCCGGAAACTTCTAGCCTTACAGAGGCCTTGATAACTGTATCTAGCCCAAGATTGCCAATCACTACTTGTACCTGGGCTGCGGAGTCACCACATGAGGCGCTGTCCGGCTGTATTATTTCAGAAATGAAGAGGTCCTTGGAGGGGAAATCCTTAATAAGGATATCGTCAAGGGCAATGTCACCGTTGAAAGAATTTCCCGTCACGCCTCTTAGACGAATGTTTACATCAGTTTGAAAATTACTTAGGTCAATAATCCTGTAGCGCCAGGGAGCACTTGAGCTGAGTTGTTGCTCGCCAATGAGAGAATCCAATGTAATCCAGGTGCCATTTGTATCAATTTCTATGTACAGATTTCCAGTTCCACTGCCGTACATGTGGTACCAGAAGTACAGGTTGGGGTTACTCATTTGTGCCAAGTCCAGACAATTTGCCTGAAGAATGGCTTCCTTCTGCTGACAAGCGCTGGCTTCAAGGAAAAGGTATTTTCCACTTGCATTTCCAAGGGTATGGTCCCTGTTGGGGCCGGTTCCATTTGATTCGGTAGCTCCCTTGTTAATGCTCCATTCGCTGTCGTCTCCGCTAAAGTTTTTCCAAATACCATTAAGCGGACAATTGCCATCAGGAATACAGGTACTGGCTGTATTTCCGCAGAGACTTTCATTTTCAAAGTCTTGCAGAATAGGGAAGTGGGTCTTACTACTATCGACCCAAAAGCTCGTTGTAGCACTGTCGTTTGCAATTACACTGTCCATGGGTAAGTCAGTCCATACACTTACGGTGTGTTTGCCAAAACTGCTTACCAAGGCCTTTTTAGAGAAGTTGAGATGTACAATGGCATTTTGTGTAAGGGCTGATGAAAAGCCAAAGGATTCAGAAACGGTGTTGCCTCCGTCTACTTTGTAATTGATGAAAATGGTATCTACTGGAATGGAGTCTACCACCTTTACTTTGGCGCTAATGTCATAACTGCCCGTTCCACAATTACTGAGAATTGGCCTGGTGATTTCATACAAGGCTACATCAGGAAGCTTGTTTACAGAAACCATGAATTTCTCTGAGCTTTCAATGGTGTCCACTCCGTTTTGATTAATGCCGTCGCTGGGGCTTTTTGCACCATTGTTGATAATGACGTTGCTGCCTGAAAGTACTTCATAGGTACCGCCGTCCCAACCATCGCCCCATACGTCCCAGGCTTCAAAAGTGTAACGTACATTATTGGCCAGGCAAATGGTATCATATCGCACGGCATTGCTTTGATAGGTTCCTGAAGTAACTGAATCAATGGTCGGGCCATTGCTCTGTTTGATTTTCCAGTACACTTCATTACCATAATTTTTTGTTGTGATTTTTACAACAATCTCTGTAGTACCTGATGAGCACTGCGCTGCACCCTGAGGGCTCCAGAAAACGAATAGCATTCCTACTAAAATGATGATTGACTTTTTCATGACATTCAACTTTTTAGGTTACTGTTTGATGATTCTAATGACCCCGGTTGATTGATGGCCATCGAGTTGTATGAAATACATTCCGTCTTTTAATCCAAGCTTCTCAAAGTCTATTTCAAGCTGGTTTTCTCCTTTTGAAGAAATAATGGATAAGGTTCTTACCCGTTGTCCCAGAGCATTTTGAACAATGACCTGGTAGGGCTTGCTCTCCTTATCAGTAAAGGAAACAGTAACTGAATGCTTAAAAGGGTTGGGGAAGGCTTCCAACTCTAATCCATAAAGCGTACTGACTTCAATTCCTGTTTGGCCTTCATTAGAGAAGGTATAAGGAGCGCTCATTTTACCTATCCGGGCGTCAGCTTCAAAGGGGATGCTTTCGAAACCATCGAAGAGCAACTCCTCGTCACTATCGTATATTTTGAAGTCCACTTTTTCTCCCACGAGCGAGTCGCTATAAACAAAGAGGGTGAGCCTGTATTTATTGATGGCAGGCAAGTGTTTCAAGTACCCCACTCCACGGAGCTCATCGTCTACAAAGGCACCAACGAGGTCGGTAGAATCGAAACTGGCTTTGCCGTTGAGTACAATACGTCCCGTAATGGTCATGTTGTACTGGTATCCATGAGGGTTTACTGACCAGGATTCAGGCCTTGGAGTCTTCTTAAAGCTCAACTTAGTGGCCTTGCCCATTCGGACCTTATAGGCTTCAAAAGGCCTAAGGTAGTCGAGGGTTCCTTTCCATTCACCCGCATCATAAAGGGCAAGCTTTTGCTGTGAGTACACCATGTCGCCGTCGGCAATTGCTTTGTTAGTAGTGAAAGCCGCACTGATGCCCCTTTTCTTCTGGCGAGGGTACCCTATTAGGTTCCAGCCATTGCTAAGGCTTACACTTTTGGTGCTTGCCGTGTCACCTGAAACATAGAGTGTATCGTCCTTGCTCAAGTACAATTGATACCCTCTTTCAGGGCTTATATGCGAAAGCCCCGTGGTAGATAACCAGAGCCCGGTGGGACCAAATTGACTACTGTATTCGTTGGTGCCTTGTGCAGTTTTCAGCAGGTCGCCGTCTTCAAGATTCAAAGAGCTCAGTGTTTTTGGAATGCTCTTCTGTTTCAGATTCGTTGAAATCCAGTTCCAACCAGCCTTAAGCGGAAGTATTCTCATAGAATCTTTCAAGGCATCAATTTGAAGTATCCTGGGACTGGTAAATGATCCTTGTAATGGAAACTTGTTGTCGTAAATAATACTGGCCCCTGCGGGTTCGGCGCTGTACATAACACCTGCCGAGGCATCCCATACTCTGAATTGCACTTCCTGTCCCTGATCTTTAGTGCCTCCATATATGGGGAGGTAGGCGGCAAACTGACTACCAAAATGCATGATGTTGCCTACTCCTCTAAGTTCAGAACCTACGTAGGCGGCAATGCGATCCATGGTATCAGTAGATAGCAAGCCATTATTATCTATCTCAAAATTGGCAATGACATGCATTACCTGTTCATGGTCGGTAGGTTTGGCATACCAGTGTGGTGCTCTGTGACTTACCTTCAAGGCAATGGGCAGTGCAATGGGGTCATATCCTGTAGTTTTTGCCCAAAGAGTATCGTAATAAGTGCCTGTCGCCAGCCCTCGGGTATTGCATTGAATCTTTATTTCCTGACCATTAATGCCTAATATGCCTGAACCTGAGTGAACACTTGCCCAGCTTCCAATGCTAAACTCCAGTTGGTATGGAAGTGCATTTTCGAATCGAGCGAAATGAAGCTCTGTCATAACGCTTGACGTTCGTTCTGCATAGGCTTGATGTGAGACGTAAGCCGGGCTCCAATAGAATGGATTGTTATTGACAGTGAAAGCCCATTCTACTGCTTCTTCATGATTGTTCCCGTTCTCATCATAAAGGGAGTCAATTCTTATGTATATGGTTTTTCCATGAAGCGCGGCTCTCAAGGAATCTTCCAGATGGAAATGCAAGGAGTTGTTGAAACAACTTACCTTTAAGTCAAGGTCATGGAGCTTTCCGTTTCTCAGATAGTGGCTGCTAATATGTTCAAATGGGAGTTGAGCGCAGTCAATGTTCTTATTGTAGGTCGCCGAGATGTTTTCACCTAAGGAAAGCATTCCGTCAGCAGGCAATGGCTTACCCTGAAGGGTGAACGCACTTCGATTGACCATTCCTGTTACAATGTTCGAGTTCAGTACACCTGCTTCGCTACATACATATTCAGCCATTATCTCATAGTTCCCGTCGGGTATGTCAGTATGAGTAATGTCCCAAACTACAGGATAACGAGCCGGGAGAGGAGGTGACGTAAGAAAACGCTCATAGTGTGCCTTAAGACTATCTCTTGAGAGGATATTGAATACCGTCCAGTTCTTATCTCCTTCTCTTCGATACTTCATGAGTACTCGTTGAAGCTGCTCGTTTTCAACGTCATACCCGCCAAGCTCTATGAGGGTTTGTTCCTTTCCTCCGTATGATTTATTGATAACCCAACCACTATTGCTAATAATATCGACATCGGTGCACTCATGTTGCCAATAGGCTTTGAGCCGCACCAGCCTGTGGTGAAAGTAATCGTCGCAATCCACCATTAGGTCGAGCACAATATCTTCATGGGCATATACTCCAGGTGCTCTATACACGTATGCATAGAAATACTCAGGTTGACCTGGTTTGATAAAGAAGTCAACAGGGTCCGCGCCAATTCTATTTCCATACACTTCTATTCGTGCCCCTTTTCTATTTGAATTTGTATTGAGGTACAGACCAAACCATCTTGATTCATTGAAGGGAGATAGGTTGGTAATCTTCAATTTATAGATCGCTGGTTCATCCGGGTCGAGGAAGCGTTGTGTTGGTGATGCGTTGATGCTATCGGCCAGCTCAAGTGTGTATTGGTCTCTGTCAATGGTGCCTTCTTCGTATGGGCAGCTTGAGCGTCCTCCGAGTAATGAGAAATAGGGTGTATGGTTTTTGTGAATACCTCTTACAACGGTTACTGAGAATTGATCTCCAGGATCGCTGTCTGCTAACTCATACCCAATCATTTTCTCAGTTTCACTTTCAAGCACGGTGCTGTTCTCATAGGCAATGCCAAAAGAGGACTCCAGAAGAACGTGACCTTCATTTTTGAATTTGACTACTCCAGCCTCAGTTTCCTTGTCCCAGGCCACCCCACCTGATAGGGCACCTTCGTAGGTGGTGGCTTCAAAGTGCATGCGTGACTTGGAGGTACTTGAGGTAAGCTCTTTAGTATAAGATGCTGCACCTGAGAATGTGATGTTTTCGGCTTCCGGATATACTCTGTTGGTATAATTTTTTGACCAGTAATCATCACTTAAAGTTCCATTTAGCTTGAATTGATTAAGTGTTTCAAGGAACAAGGCGGTATCACTTTCCCAATTTTCAATCATGGCATATATACCGTTGTACGCGGCAATCTTATCGGAAGTCCACTTAAAATCGGGGTCTATTTCAAAGCCAGAAGAAGTGTAGCTTCCCACATCCTTACAAAAAGTTTCTACACCTGTTTTTACCACATTGGCTTTGTAGGCATCGGGTACAGAAATCAATAATTGATCAAGCTTTAATTGAGGAGCTACAGGGTTGGCGAAATAGTAAGGATTATCGTCTCCATTGGTGAGGTAGTCCTGCCAGGGCTGAGGCAGGGCATTATAGTTCAATGCATCGCAAAGACTGTAGTGAGGAAGGGTTTCATTTTCATGAAACCTGAGTACTTCTTTCCAATTGGCAATGTAGGTGTTTACATCGCTCAGCGCTTCTTCTCTGGTTTTACCTTCAATTGAAAGTGTGCCGGCTTCTATTTGTTTGAGTTGGGCTTCATATTCTGTAATCAGTCCTCGTATGTGGTCAACGGTGTACACCCAGGTGGTCTTTACATTGCCAATGCCTGTGGCAAATGTGGAGAGCTTTTGAACTTTGCATCCGTCACTGGGTTCTACTTTAATTTTCCATGAGAGACCACTTTGACTGGCAAGCCCGGCTCCAACAATCACGTCGGCCCCACCACCTACAAGGAAGTCAGTTGCCTCTTTGTTGAGTGTTAAATCATCGCTACCAGTAGCTAGTTCTTCAGTGATTGTAGTGGTAAGATTAAGTCCATAACTTCTGCTTCGTTCCCTTCCAAAGTTGTAGGATACGGCCAACTTGAGGCCTACACCACTTATCAGTGATTTATTCTCGAAGTCTATTCCACCTGTACCTGTTTCACTGCGCTGTATTTCAAGTTCCTGACTAAATGTGGTGCCTTTTGAAATATAGCTGTAAGAATTGTCGCCAGGTGGGTCGCGCAATACAAATAATGGCAGTTTTACATTTCCATTCTCTGATGGGTTCACCACTACATCGTTGCCGTCAACCAGTGCCGTACCTTCAACTATTAGTGGAATGCTAACTTCTGTTTGATACCCTGCATCTTCAGTATGGTATTCAATTCGAATACTACGCTGGTATGGGGCGGACACATTTGGATTGTTTGCAAGGAATGTATAGTTGGGAAAGCCACCTTTTGCCAGTGGCAGTAAGGTGTCTACTTCAGCCCTTTGCGTGCCTCGTCCTTGCACCGCATCGTTGTAAATGATTAAGAAGCCATCGCTTACCTGGCAACTGGTACCGTGGTTTTCCAGTACTTCGAGTTGGAGACTTTGTGGGTTTTCGGTGTCTACAATTGCTGGGTTAGTAGCATCGTTTCCACAGTAGGAACTGAGACCTCGGTATTTGATGCTTGGCTTCTTGTGGTATACAAACTCCATCGGTAAGGTATCCACTCCTGCAACCCTAAGCTTTCTTGACACTGTGCTGAAGTACTGTACATAAGGATAATTGGACTGAGTAACCGGATCGGCTCCTATGATACTTATTTCATAAATACCTGGGGTAAGTGAGGTTTGCAACTGGCCATGTACATCGGTTTCGAAGGTCTGGTTGAAGCAGCCGGAGTTTGACTGAATCAATACGGAGTACTTTGTTTTGTGAGGCAGTGGCCCGCAAGCAGTTTTCAGTTCGATGTTTACTGGGGTTACTGTCTTTTCAGCAATGTTGAAAGTGGTTTCTGTAGCGGCGCTTAGTGGGTTACTGATCTCATATACGTATGTATCAAGGCTATAATGAACAGTGTCCTGTCTTGGTCTCGAATAGAATATGGTGAAGGTGTCGGCTTGTATTACTATCCGCCTTACGTTTTCAGCACGTGGATTGTACACTATGGCGTAGTCGCCATTTTCATCTGTGTACTGTTCTGATTTGCTTTGTGAGCCGTCGTTGAAATAGGTCGTAAGGGACATCTTCACACTGTCCAGCCCGCAGTCGGTGTCTTTATAAGTGACCCTTCCTTTTACCACAAAGGCATTAAGGTCTACAAAAGCATTGAGTTGCGCACTAGGGAAGCTCTCTGTGAGTTCTGCGTTTTGACTTGGGTTAGAGAATTCATGATCAAGGTAAGAGGCTGTTACTTCGTAGGTAGCACCGTTTCCGAAGAATACATTTCCTATGGAGTATTGACCATTCTGATCTGTAGTTGTTTTATGAATGAACAGCTCTTTTCCTACTTGTGCTACTGCTTCTATGTTGACTCCTTCTAATGGGCTACTGGTTTCATATACAATGGCATTTCCTGAAATACTACCGTTTCCATTACGCCATCCTACATCTACAGAGCCGCGTTGAGGATTGAGTTCATTGCTATTTGCATTGAGTAGTTCAGGGCGTATTTCGTAGATATATTTTTTGCCTGCGATACCCTTGTCGTCATTGTATACCTGGGTGCCAATGGCCACTGTAGCAATAAGCTCGAAACCCGTGGCATCAAATCCTTTTCGGTATATCTTATACGATTTAAGCTTGGAATTGCTTGGTTGCTGGTCTTTCCAGGTAAGTTTTACGTAAGATCCATTGTCTCCATCAGTTGCTTCAAATGAGGTAGGAGCATATTCTTCGGCTTCTGATTGCAGCGTAATTCCATACTTGTCGGTATACAGGTATTCCGAGTAAAAGGTGCTACCTCCTATCTTTCTGTAAGCCCTTATGCGATAGCGTTCAGCACTTAGCTGTTTTGAAGCATTTTGAATGTTTGGATGCTTGTGTACGTAGTATCTGTCCGTGTGCCCTACCTGGCTAAGCGGTACCCAGCCCAATGATTGTTCATCGGGTTTGGAGGCACTGCCTGAAAGTGGTAGGAGGGAATTGTAATCTACTGGCCAGTCATGATACTCTATTTCATAACCTCTTTCATCATCAAAACTTTGCAACCATCCGTCGTGCTTCCAGTTGAGTAAAATGTGAATTTGAGAGGCGTAAGTGCTGGCTCTGAGTTTGCTTGGGGTACCTACAAGTGGGAAATCTTCCACAACGCTTTCTTTGTCTGAAGCAAATACTGACTCATTCCTAATGGCATAGGCCGCTACTGAATAGGTATAGGTATTTCCAGGCAGACCTATTTCGTCTTCATAGAATCGAGTGGATGCCGATACCTTGTCTATTTCATTGCCATCACGATAGATAATGAAGCCATCAATATTGCTGAACGTGTAGTCCCAGAGTAGATTTACCTTGTCTTCACCAGTTTTTGGAATACTAATAAGATCAGAAGGCGCTGAGATCTTAGGATATACGGCTGAAGCCAGGGCCGGCACACCTTTTACAACATTGTCGGCACCAATAGTTAGGTAAGGAGTAATGGTGTATTGATTCCGAATTCCAGGGAGTCCATATTTATCAAGATAGTTGTATTGGCTTTGTCCTTCTACAACGAAAACGGTATCTATTCGGTAGCCGTTTCGCTGGATGATGTATCCTTTAGTTCTTGCTACGCTGTAGTTCCAACTCAATGAGATGGCATTGTTCTTAGCACTGGCTGTAGCCGTAGCAGCGTACACTCTTGGTAAATAAGGGTAGGTGGCTTTGGCTGTGAGGCTTTCTGAAGCCACAGTTTGCTCGTTTGAAGTAGTTTGAGCATGAATACTGTATCGGTACAGCTTTCCAGGCTGCCCAGTGAGATCATAGTACACGTAGGTGCCAAAGGGTATTTCTGCTAGTTTTTCACCGTTTCTTGTAAGTATATATGCGTCTAGCCTATCATTGGGATGTGCCCATTCCAGTTTTACTCGGTTCAGTGAATCATTAGCCGTGGCTTTAAACCTTGAGGGTGCTTGAATTCCGGGGTAGTCTATGACCACTTGCTTTGTTCTGGAGTACTTTGTGGTGCCGTTGGTTTCCCAGTAAACCTGTACGCTGTAGACATAGCTAAAGCCCGGGGTACCGTTCTGGTCCGTTAGGCTATAGCCTTCACCGTTTAGTAAAGTTGCGATTGTTTTGTTACCTCTATTGATTCTTACACCTGTATAGTTTCTTCCTTCCAGATTAAACCTAATGCTCACAGATTGATTGGTTTCATTGGCACTGGCCAGCAATCTCTCTATTTGCGCTATTTCGGTATCCAGACTTCTTTCCTGTCGTGTGGTATCAATAAAATCTACGCGATAGCTCTGCGTACTGTCGTTGGTAAGCAAAAGGTGCGGGCTAACCTTGATATTTTGCTTTACTACTGAGATGTTGGCTCGAGCAGTAGTGATTTTTGGAATTTCGAGCTCGTAGTATCCGGTACTGTCGGTTTGAGTGCTCAAGTAGTACTGATCGTCTGTAGAGGAACGTCCTTGAATACTTATTTGAGCATTGGCAATGCCATTGAAGTTGTATTTGTTCCGGAGCTCTCCATATATGAGGTATTTGGAGTTGACACTGCCATAGGCTATGGCATACTGAGAGAAGGTGTTGGGATTGTCTTTTGGATATACGGCCTGAATAAGGTAGGCATGTTGCTTCCCAGGTTCGGCATTGAAATCGGAGTAGGTTCTGGCTTCATAGGTGGTACTGTCTATTAGTACTCCATCACGGTAAATTCTAAATTCAGGTTTAATGTAGTCGGGATATTCCCAGCTTAGAAGCACAAAGCCAGCGAATTCCGTACTCGCTTTGAATTCTGAAATGTTCTTTAGACTGGTACTGATTGGGGCAAGAGTAGTACTTAGTTTTATGGAGTCAGAGAAGACTCTTTTACCTTCTTTCCAAACGTAGGTTCTTATTTCCTGATATTGTGTTGAAGCTCCTGTGGTAGGAGGAAGTAAGGAATAGGTAAGTGCTCGTCTACCCTTCGGTAGCCACAATGTATCGGTTTCAGTAATAACACGTGTACCTGAGTAATTTGAAGTATTGGGCCGCCATTGCGCTCGGTATGAGAAGGCGCCGTTGCTTACTTCAGTATGCGATTCCAGGTCAGGATTGGCAAAATCCGGGAAACGGATATCGCTTGACAAGAAAGAAGATCGGTTTGTAATGCTTCCTTTAAAGGAAGCCACTAAATAGGTATACTGGGTTGTAAAGTTTCCGGAAGTATCCTGAAACAAGAAGTTTCTACCTTTTTCAATGGTGGTTACATATTGTGTGTCTGTGCCATTAACAGCCCATACAATAAAGCCATCAAAGTTGTAATTCCCTGCTACGCTATGGAGGAAATTGCCTTTTACTTCTCCTAGCAACTCTGAACTACTAAGTTTCATATTGGTAGGAGGGGTAAGAGATGGGTAGATAGCGGATCTACTTATTTTCTTAGAGAGCATTTTTTGCTCTCCGATGTTTTTAAAAGCGGCTATATCGTAGGTATAAGTGGTGTTGTTTAACCCTGTCCAATCTTCATATCGCGCAGTTTTTGTATCTGCTATCCAGATTCCATTTCTGAATACAGAGAAACCATCGTAGTTATCAAAGTTGTATTCCCATGATAGCTGAACGGTGGCTTTGTCAGTATTGGCAAGTGCTGTAAATCCGGCAGTGTTGATAGGACGTATTTTGCCAGATGTGAGGGTGTCCTTTTTACTTACAAGGGATATACTGTCGTTGCTCAGGATGTAAGCATTTACCTGATAGTTGTATTTTTTACCTGGAAAGGCTTTTAAGTCATCATAACGACCTGTGTCACTAAGAATGCTTAGTAAAGTGTCATCTCTATATATCTGAAAAAGTGTTTGTGACTTGGAAGAATAATTCCAATTGAGTCTGTTGAAGTTGTCATGAGTTCCAGCCTGAAGTTGAAATCCTGAAATGCTACGTTGTCCTCCTGTTTGATATACGTGGAGGCTTTTTAGGTCAAAGTGGGTGAGGTTGGATTGCTGAGAAGAAAGACTGGCAGTATACGTGCTGCGCTCAAAGGAGTGGCCTGTTTTTTCCGGGGTAATATTGAAAATAGCAGAAGTGCCGAAGTAGACATCAGTGAGTTCATAATAACCTGTTTCATCCGTAGAAGTAGTGTATGAAACAGTAGAATCGCCAATAGATGCCCTTGCAGTTATTTTACACTGAGGAACGGCATATTCTCCGCTCAAAGTCACTACTCTTCCTGCAATAGTTCCTTTTGCACTCACATGGCCTGAGTCCGTTACGTTGAATAGGAAGCTGTTGCTTCGATACATTTCCAAGCCATATACGTGGCGTTTGCCATGCACGGGTTGGGGATCGACATAGGTAGAGTCTTGTACATCAACGTTGGCATAAAAACTACCATCTCTAGTAAGGGTTAGTTGATCGCAGTAGCTTGAGAGATTACTCCATTGGAGCCATACAGTGTCTTTCGATTGTGCATCTGATGCTGTAAAGTTCACCTTGGGTGTATGGGCTGTAATGCAGGAAGATTGAAAAAACTTAGGCAAGCGTGTGCTCTGGGCTTGCAGGCAATAGGTATACCTTTCGCCATTTTCAAGACTTCCGATTCCATTATGAATTGAATCAGTAAACTGGGTAAGGGTACTGTCAATAAAGGTGCTTGTAGAATCGCCATTGGTATCAATCCGAATCAGTCGGTACTTATTGGTTTGGTCAGAATTAGATTGCCAATCCAGTTCTATGCGATCAATGGACGTGTGTGAAAGCCTGAGTTGTGGAGCGATGTGTTTTTTGGTGCTTCCAGTATCTATAAATAGGCCTTCGCAGACTTTGTTTCCCGATCCAATTCTGTATATGTTCAGGTTAAAGACTTCTTTAATGCCGGCATCAGCATAATAGATAAAGGAGTCTTCATAATAGGAATTCAGAGAGAAGCTGTCTAACACCAGTTCGTAGACTACTTTTTTCTTCTCATTTTCCATTTCCAACTTCACTGGTTTTCCTCCGATGTTCAATAGACAGTTGGCTGGTATTTTATAACTCACATAAATATTGGCATCGCTTACTGTGTCGCTGGCATTCAGCAGCTTTTCGCTGTTTACATACCCCAGTGAATAGTAACCCGACTTAAGTTGTAATGCATCTATATCAAAGGATATGGTGCTGTCAGATAGGTTTTTACTGTAGCTGTTATAGGCCAGCAGATTGAACGTTTTATCAGCTTTTCCAGAGAAAAGAAGAAAGTAGTCTTTGTCTTTTTCCGGGCCACTCCATGTTTTGGACCCTTTGAAAGTGAAGTTCAGCTTGCCACCGTTTCTTTGGTAGTCGCTAATATTTACCTTCCAAACCTGGGCATAACGGCCTTCAATTGACTCCGGGATTTGCGTAGATGTGGAAAGCATACCTGCCGTGGTATATCCAAAGAAAATGTTGTCCTTGTTATTCTTGAAGAATGCCTGATTTCCAGTAGTATCTGAGGCGATGGCCAGTTCGTTAACGTTTTGGGAAAGGCGTACTGCACTGGATAGGGAACGGTTGATGTTAGCGGCACCAAATACGTATTCGTGAGAATAAGTCGTTTTCCAGCTTGGGGTTTCTGAATTTTTGATTTTTGCTGGAAGCAATTGCTGGCTGTTGCTTCCTAAGCGTGTGCCCGAGTTTTGATTGAAGCGCAATGCGAATTTCAGTGAGTCTCCTCCCAGTGGATTGCTCAATCCAAAATTGGTGTTTTCATAGTGTTCCAATGCTCTGTTGTAGATACGAATGTCATCTACTTCTGCAGCCAGAAAATCAGTGAGTTTGCCATCAACTGAGTTGGCCCCTACATAGGCTTCAAGAGAATTGGCGTTGAGTAATACCCCTACACTACTGGCCCCGTTTCGCTTGCCATTGGTATAGAGTTTAATGGAGTCACCGTCGTAAATAAATGAGATGAGGACCCCTTGATTGAAGGTAATAGAACGCTTTGAGAGTAAGGAACCCTTACTATTTCCCGTTTCAGCTTTAATATAGCCATCTGCCGTAATTGATAGTGCTATGCCCTTGTTTTCCCCTGTTGTTTTACTCAGAATCGTTCCAGCCGCATAAGGTTTCAACTGTGCCAAAATTGTGAACGGGCCGTTGTCGTCCCAGTTCATTGCATCTAGAGTACCAAGTGTAAGATAATCGTTAGCTCCATCAAGCTGCAGGCTTTGCCCCCATGCCTGAGAGGCTGTACCCAAGCTGTAGTAACCGTTGGTAAGGGATGAAACATTGGCCGTAAACACTATTTGCTGATTGGCTTCATCTACATACTGGCGCAAGGTGGCTACAGTTTCCAAGTTGGTTTTGCCCTCGCTAGAGTATAAGAGGTAGTAATCATTATCAAGTAAAACGCTTTCTGAGAGGCTTGCCTTGTCAAAATCAAAAGTAAAATCAAGAAGTCCGCCATTTCCGTATTGGTCTATGTAGTCAATATACCAATTACGACTACTGCGCTCCTGTACTTGAATGCTTCCAGGTTTTAAACTTCCACTGGCACTTACCAGTTGGTTGCTACTTCCTACATATCCAATGGTTACATCGTCGTTTGGGTCGTGTAAGAAGCCTTTTGACGTGATAATTAAACCACCACTTTCAGTACTTTGTTTGCCATCAAGATTTTTTGGATCAAGGATGGTTTGATCTCCGGTTTTGTTACTAGCGTCTATCCAGCCGCTTACGGTGTTGTAGTATCCAGTAATGTTAACTGACAAGTTAAACAGGGCCTCGGTATGAGATCTGTCGGGATAGAGAAAAGTGAAGTGTTCGTTGAAGCGCCAGTAGCCAACCAAACCTGTCTCATTGCTCCAAAAGTTTTGTTTGGAGTAGTCTGATATTTCTTGTGAAGTAAGTGGTTTTGTCCATAGACTTAACTCGTCAACGGTAACGGCACCATAGGCACTCACATCAAAATTGCTTCCAATTTTAACATCGGGATTAGTGGAATAATGTGGATTTACTACAGCAGTAGTGCTTGCATCAACACTGCCATTGAGAATAAACCGTGCAGTACCGGCTTTATAAACTAATGCTACATGGTACCATTTACCTGTGGTGAGGCTGGTATTGGTATTGACGAATGTGCTGCTGCTACTTTGCCCCTTGCTTTCAAACTGAAGTTCGTTTTTGTTTGTAAGAGAGATCTGTTGTTCGCCAATGGATAGAATGGGTTGTGCTAGGTCTTTTTTGTTTAATTGAAGCCAAAAGGCAATAGTAAAAGAGTCTTTTAAGGAAAACTCGCTCTTGTCAAGGCTTTGTAAATGTTGGCTGCTGCCGTCAAGTGGTAGCGCATAATCAGCGCGCGGAGAAGTAATGCCCAGAGAGTAGTAGCCTGAAGGGAGGTCATACATATTGGCAAGAATCTCCACCTGCGTACCGCCAACAAGTGTGCTGCTGAATATGGGGACAGGAGTGAAGTCTGTTTCCGGATCAGCTGTGTATAGCAAGTGGTAGTCCACATTTTCCTTAATGGGGTCAAGGCCGAGTGTCTCAATATCAAAACTAAAAGTAGCCGTACCGTGATAAGCACTATTATTAAGCTTATCAACTTTCCAATACCTACTCAAACGTTGTGCAAAATCGGTAGACAGATGTTCTTTGGTGAGAAACACATCACCGGCATTGTATTGCCAGCTTATGGAAGTAAAATTGGAACTACTGAGCAGGTCGCTTTGGGCCTCAATACTTAGGCCCCCACTTCTGTTAGTAATGGTTGTTTTATCAATGCTTACCAAACCACGGGCGAAAAACCAATCTGCTCTTACCCAGTTTTTTCTGTCCAAACCAGCATTCGAAAGATCATTTGCCTCACCTGATTGATCTTGTATGGTGGTATTGATTTCGTTAAAACTATAATGGCCTACAAGTCCACCAATTAATTTTGGTTCGTTGGACGACCATGTGTTCTGTACATCTGTAAAACCCAGGTGTTTATTATATACCCTTAACTCGTCTATTTTCAAAGTATCGCCGACTACCTGGTGTCCAAGTGAGAAATCTGACTGCCCTAAATTGGAACTTGAAAATAGTCGGTCGGGTAAGAATCTTGTCTCAGTTCCTTTATATATGCCGTTCACAAAGAAATCTACGTTCATTTCTGAACTTGTACTTGAGCTGCTTACAGTAATGTTTTGCCAGGTGTGCGGTGATAGTGTCGCTACTTTATGGCTGTCAATTGAGCTACCTGAGAAGAAGGTTTTAAAGTACAAATCCATAGAGCCTGCATGCTGAATTAAGCTGTAGTTGCTTTTTCCATAGATATCGAAATAGGTAATGTCGTTAGTGTGTTGGCTTGGAGGATTTACCCAAAACTGGAAGGTGTTTCCTGCGCTACTAAAAAAGAAGAAAGATCTATCTGTGATATCATCAAGAAATTGATTCTCGTCGATCGCTTTTACCGGAGACGTTTTTTCAGAAAAGGCAAGTGCATAACCCTGTGCTTTTTCTTCAAAAGCAAGGGTGAAATATCCGCTGTTGAGGTCTGTATATTTAATTTCAAAAAGGACTACGTTACTGTCCTTTAGGGTAGCACTTGCCGCTGTTACTTTCTTGTATTCATCATCATTATTTGCTCTATAAAGTAGAGCAGGGCTAAAATCGAGGTAGTCGGACATGTTTGTGATGCCCATTTCATCAGGAATAAACTCCAGCTGGTAATTACCGTTAAAGTCATCAGAGGCGTCATAAGCAGTAAGGTTCCAGTTCCTGCTCAATACTACCTGGCCGTCACCATTGTCTTCCAGTTTAGCATCTTCCCCATTTCTGCCAAAAGCAATAAGATCATTGGGACTACTAAAGAGGCCCTTTGCACTGATCCGTAAACCGTCTTTATGGTTTCGAGACAGGTGGTTTTGGTACAATAAGTTGGTATTGGAAAAGGCCGACCAGTTGGCGATTTGCTGTATGATTTCTGTGTTTCCGTAAAATGCGCCATGGTTTTGGTAGGCGGCGGCATCGAGTATTGTATTCTGTTTTTTTAGGTCAAAGTTGGTAAGCAATAATAGATTGGGCTCTAAGCCGGTCAGCGAAGTGCCGAACTGTGCTATTACTTCAGTCATGCTTTTGGCTGTGTTCCACAGGCGTACTTCATCGAGTTGCCCATTTAGATGCTGAGTGGATGACAGAGCGCTTTTTCCCATGACGATGGCCCCGGAGCTTAATACCATGCCGGCGGGATTGCTTTTTTGTGCAACGGGCACTCCATTTACGTAAAGCATAACTGCAGTGCTTGAATAGGTGGCAGCGATATGCGACCATTGATCTAGTGGAATCTCAGTGCCAGATGCTATTTTTTCCAGTACAGCGCCAGAAGTGCTTTCGTAGTGAAAGGTGGGCTTCCCATTTTCCAATGAGAGGGAGAAACCATTGGCTGTTCCTATTTTCTTACTTACCAGGGAAGCAGAATAGCTTTGGCTGGCATAAGTTGGTTTTACCCAGGTTTCCACAGTCATGCCATTTGCTCCATTTTCGTATTCGCCATTGTCTATTACTTCTATGTAGTCATCAGAACCATCAAGCTGTATGGCATAGCCACCGCTCAAATGTGGCTGCAACAGAGATAAAGGATAAATGAGGGCTGCAGACGTTTTGGTACTACCTTCAAATACATTGGCAGGAAGGTTTCTTTTGGAGCGGTTGGCAATAATTCCTTGAGTATTTTGAATATCCTGATCGAAACGGGATTGGAATATGAGGCCTTGGTACCCATCAGTGAAGGTCCGGTTCATGTTGTTTCTTATAGCCACTTGATTTTTGGCTGTATTCCAAATTCTGCATAAGTCAATATTTCCTTGTAAGTAGAGTGGGAAGTTGAGTTTGTTTCTATATCCAATTGAAAAAGGGGCTTTTGCCACATAATAGGCGTCGAGAAGTGTGTCGACTATTGGGTACCCATTGGCAAAGACTTTGAATGCCTTTGAGCCTTTTTCATACGAAACGGCATAGTGGTTCCAGTTTGACTCACCAAAAAGTGGACTTTCAGCTTGGAAGGTTTCATTCTTTACCTGCGCTACCATTTTCTGATCCTGGTAGTCTATTTCGAGATAAATGCCAGAATTTGATGAAATGGAATCGTGACTAAACAGGGGCTGTCTTCCTACTCCTAAATGCTGTGCCCAAAACTCTACGGTAAAGTCCTTGTTACCCAGGTTTATTTCGGGTCCGTGGATTGCATCATTAATTCCATCCAGTTGCACCATGCCTCCCGGACTATTGCTTTTATAGGCGAGGGCATAATATCCAGGCTTTAGATGGTTTCCATGAAGTCTGAAATTGAGTACAGCATTGTCTAAGTGTGTGCCTTGTACAGGGATTTCTTGTAAGGGCTGGTTGGTCTTTTCGGCGTATACCAGTACATAACTTTGGCTTTGCAAGAGGTTCTGTAGGGTTTGCCCATTGTATAGATCGTATCGAAGGTCCAAGTATCCTGTTAATGCATCCACGTCATACGGGTTTATTGCCCATACATCTGAAGAAATGCTAAGATTAGTTCCAGTGCTAAAGGAGGCATTGGTTTCCTTGTAGTAGAATATGGCATCACCGTTTTTAGTATGCCAACTACTATCACTTATACCAAAAGCGTCAAGTTCCGAAAGGTTTGTGTAATCAATAACGGTATAAAGTCCGTTGTTGTAAAAGGTGGGAACGTCAGTGGATGGGTTGGGCTGGTCGTCAAAATCCGTGGCCTCCAGGTATACATCATAGCCGTCGTCCCAAAGTAGTGTTTTGTTGGTATAGAACTTGTCCCCTTTAAGGTCTTCATAGTAGTGAAAGCGTACAAATAGAGGAGAAAGAAAGGAACCAATATTTTCCAAAGCCGATTTCCCCTCGTTAAAGTTGGCATATTGTACCAAGCCTGGAGTGGTGTTGCTGATTTCACGATGGCGGTTCTCAATAAGCTCCTGCTGGGTTCTTATGGTATTCCAAATCCTGAGTTCGTCAATCTTACCTTCAAAGTACTTGTCGAACACATAATAGAAGCTCACTCCCTCGTAGGCCTTTGAGGTAGAAGCGCCAATAACTATGGCCCTTGAATTCACCATGTTCCATATGTCCTTTCCAATGTATTTTGATGCCGAAAGTTTGCCATTGACATAGATGTGCAAATTGTCTTCGTCATAGGTAAAAGCGAGGTGTGCCCATTCACCTGCTTTTAGCTGGTCGTTACCGGCCAAATACCCTTCAGAACTGTTCCCGGCATGATTGAGACTGAAATAGGGATAGCCTTTGTCTAGCCCTACTTCAATGGCGTAGTCCACGCGGCCGTCAGTGTTTAAAAAGCCATTGGAGAACTTTACCAAATTGGCATAATTCCAAATAGTCTCTTTGTCAGAAATCTCCTCCGGATTGACCCAGAACTCAATAGTTCTTACGGACGTAGAAGCGAAGTTGGGATTGTAAATATGGGCCCTTTTGCTTCCATCGAAATAGGCACTTTTCTGAGCTAGAAGGCTAGGAGTATTTAGTAAAAACAATAAAAGGCTGATGGGAAATGCTACTTTTCTCAACATGGCTTGGCGGGTTCTAATTCAACCAGACAAACCTATTTGAGCTTGTGTAGCTATTCCTGCCAAAGGTGTTTCGAAACCTGCCAAATGTAGGTTCCTGAGCTGTAATGCAGTTTCTTGTTAGACTGACTGCAAGTAGTCAGAAGGTTTTTTACCAAAACGTTGTACAAATTGAGTAGTAAAATTTGAACGTGTTTTGAAGCCGGCAGCTCGCGCTACTTCGGCCACCGAACGGTAGGTTTCCTGCTCTTTTGAGTTTCACTTCTTTAATGAAGTTGTTTGGAGTAAGCCCTGTACTCGTTTTCAAGGCCCGATACAATGTTCGTTCACTCATGGATAATTCCTGTGCCAGGAGCAACACATTAAAGTCGTCCAAATGCGCATTTTCCAGTATGGTCTTTTCATTAATCGGGTCTAATCCTTATCCAGACTAATTTTGAAGTTGTTCAACCGAAATGAAGGTCAGTTTTCTGCTCAATTTCTGATTTTGAGCGATTCTTATAAACATCATTGTGGCCACATTGGTTAAGTTGATTTGAATAAAAGCACATATGCGTAGATATTTTGCCCTTTTCACGCTTCTTTCTTTTGCTATTTACATTGCCAGTTGTGGCGGCGACAATAGCCAAGATGATGGCCCATCAGATAAAGGGAGCATCAATCTAACAAAAGACTATGCCTACCAAGGAGAAGTGTTCAGTTTCTCAATAGCAGAAACCCTGAATGGCACAAAGTATAGTGCAAGCATTGGTACCGAAAGCGTAAACGTAAGTAACCAACAGGATCGGCTTCTATTTATCGTGCCTACTACTTTATCAGGAAAGCAAGCAGTGAAAATGGATCTTGATGGCCATAACATCGAGTTCGAGTTGACCATAAATGAGCTACCGGAAATTACTGATCCAGAAGGATTCATTGATAGCTATGTAGAAGACTTCAACAGTGACTTGACTAATTTCAAACTATACAAAGACAGTTTTATTTCGGATAGTGTCTTCGGTTTCGAAGACTTACAAAAGGATATCTCAATTTGGACCGAGATTGAACAAAAGGCCAATGATGAACTGCAGGCCATGAGCAGAGATCAAAAACTGCAATTGGCAAAAGTGCTTTCAGCCAATGAAGAATGGATCTCTGGGCTTGATGACATCGTTCTGGGCGAGCGTCTGGCGTTCAAGAAAAGCTCAAAAACAGAATGCAAAAAGATCATTAAAGAGGGGCGCGCAGAACAGAAGAAGGGAAATAGGTTTACTGCACTTGGCAAGAGTATTGAAGCTTATTGGTGTGCGGTAAATATTCAAAAGCTCGAAGATGCCGACACCGAAATTGAAAAAGGTATCACCCTTATTGAAGAAACTGAAGATATATGGATGCTCAATACCTTAACCAACTTCATAGGCAGAAAAATTGAAGAGATTACCAACGAGGTAAATAGCCTTGGATCAATGCCAGGAGTAGCCGAAGAATTAGAAGAAGCTGATAGTGAGAAAAGAGCAAGTGTTTTGAGTTTTGTAAGCGGTGAAGCGCTCAATGTAAAAGCCACCATTCGATTTAGAACCATAAACGAGTCAGATGCCAACGCTGAAGGTGGTTTGGGCACTTTCGCGAGTTTTTTCAGCGATCTGGTTAATTCATATGATAGGCTGATATCAGTTATTGACCGCCCCTTGATTTGGAGACCAGGATTTAGCGATAAGACCAAGACAGTTGAATTCAATCGATATCTGACCGTAGATAAGAACAGTATAAGTAACCCTGTAATTGCCCTTGTGAACACCCAATACAATGGCGATTTATGGGAAGTGATATTTGGAAATGACGGCTTCGAGGCTGAACCGGAATTCAAGTTTGATTTGATCTACGATGATGGACATGTAACGCTGAGCAAAACGCTGAATGCCAAAATTGCGAATTGCAGATTAGGTAGCGTCAAGGACTCACGAGATGGAAAAACCTACCAAACAGTGACCATAGGTGATCAGGTGTGGTTTGCTGAAAACTTGAATTACATTACTAGCGGGAGCTATGAATACTCGGAAGCCAGTAGGCCCAATTTCGATGGTTTTGGACGCTATTATACTTGGTACGATGCACGGCAGGCCTGTCCAAGCGGATGGCATATTCCAAGTGTTGAAGAATGGGAAGACTTATTCGATAATCTAGGAGGTCGCGGTGCTTCTGGTTCAAAGTTGAAAAGTACGACGGATTGGGAAGATGATGGTGGCAATAACCAAAGCTGCTTCAATGCGCGTCCTGGAGGAGCTGGTTGGATGGACTTATCTGGGAAAATTCGGACCACTCATTTTCAAGGTGCATATGCTGGTACCCAATGGTGGACCAGTACTGAAGGCACCAATGACTCTACACATACCGCCATTGCTCTCAGATCTTACAGCAACTATGTAGGAAATGAAAACATATTTGATTTGGTTCCACTAACATGTAGATGCCTAAAGGACTAATTAGGGAAGCCTTTATTTTGTTCTCCATTCTACCAACTCCCTTATTATTGTGAGAGCGTCTATTCCTGTTAAGCAGCTCTTCTTGGTTGGAGGAGAACTCTTTTTCATGGTGGCGGTTCTCAATAAGCTCCTGCTGGACTCTTTTGCCTCCGTCGAAATAGGTGCTTTTCTGAGCTGTAATGCAGTTTCTTGTTAGACTGACTGCAAGTAGTCAGAAGGTTTTTTGCCAAAGCGTTGTACAAATTGAGTAGTAAAATTTGAACGTGTTTTGAAGCCGGCAGCTCGCGCTACTTCGGCCACCGAACGGTAGGTTTCCTGCTCTTTTGAGTTTCACTTCTTTAATGAAGTTGTTTGGAGTAAGCCCTGTACTCGTTTTCAAGGCCCGATACAATGTTCGTTCACTCATGGATAATTCCTGTGCCAGGAGCAACACATTGAAGTCGTCTAAATGCGCATTTTCCAGTATGGTCTTTTTTGCCTTTCCAATAAGTTGGTCATCTGCTTTTTCGGCAGGTAGCATTGTTGTTCCCGGTTCGGTTTCTTCTTTTCTCAACTGTACATTGTCCAGTACGTTTTGAATACGGGCAATAAGTTCACTGGCAACAAAAGGCTTTTGAATATAGTCATCAACACCTTCTTGCAGAGCTGCCAACTTTGACTCTAAATCGCTCTTAGCAGTGATCATGATAAAGGGAATGGTTTTCCACGAAGCATTTGCTTTAACAATTGCCAATAACTCAAAGCCATCCACTTCTGGCATCATTACATCAGAAAGAACCAAGTCTACTTTTTTGTGCTCCAGTACGGCAAGTGCCTTGTTTCCATTTGGCGCTTCCAATACTTTTACCATAGGAGCGAGTATGCTTTTAATAAATGCCCGCATTTCGTGGTTGTCTTCTACCAACAGTATTGTAGCGTTTTTATGCCTGGAAATGCCCTCGAGCAAACTGGTATGCTCCAGTATCTCAACACTGGCCTCGTCAAGGGCGCCTTCAGCTACATCTGTTTTGGCATGAAAAGTAAATTGGGAGCCTTGGCCTTCAGTCGTACTCAGCACAATGTCTCCACCCATGAGTTGCGCATATTCTTTGGAGAGTGAAAGGCCTATTCCTAAACCACCTTCCTTGCTTTTATTGGCTCCCTGGAAAAAGCGTTCAAAGATGCGATTGGCATCTTCTTCATTCATTCCAAATCCCTGGTCGGTTACCACAGATGTCAGCACTCCGTTAGCATAAGACACATTTAGCGTTATAGCACTTCCTTCCTTGCTGTATTTTACCGCATTGCTGAGTAGGTTAGACAGCACTTTTTCAAATTTGTCCTTGTCAAGTTCCAGGCAAAGCTCATCAGCCACTTGTGTCTCAAGACTCATGCTAAGTCCTTTGTTTTCAGCAAGTGCCTTAAATGAATGAAAAATGCGGTATATAAATTTCTTAAAATAAAGTGGACGGATTTTGAGTACCAGTTTGTTAGTGTCGAGTTTGGTAAGATCCAGAATCTCGTTTACCAATTCCTGAAGGCGATTGACATTGCCATAGGCCAAATCGAAATTTCCCTTGGTAGACGGTGGCAGGTTTTCTTGGTGTACAATTTGGTCTAATGGCCCCAGAATTAAGCTTAAGGGTGTTTTCAGTTCGTGGCTTACATTGGCAAAAAAGCGTGATTTAGCTTCATCCAACACCATGAGTTCCTTACGTTGTTTCTCAATCAGCTCGTTTTGATAATTGAGACGCTGATTTACTTTTTGCGACTTACGGTACAGGAAGAATATAGAAGCCCCCAAGATGACAAACAGCAGAATAAGGCCCCCAAAGAGTTTGTTTTGTGCCTTCTTGTTTTGCAGATCGGCAGCCAATAACTGGTTGTTCTGTTGTTTTTCCTTGTACTCGTATTGCGCCAGCTTGATTTTAAGGTCGGCCATTTTTTGAAAATCATGCACAAAAAAGATTGATTCCATCATTTTGCGATGATAGAATAGTGTTGACTTATAGTCTTCTTTGGCTTCATATAATTGAATAAGACGCTCGGTAAGCTGCCTTATCATGGCGTAGTTTTTAAAAGCTTCGGCTTTCTCATAGCCTTTAACTCCAGCTTCAATGGCAGCCTCGGTACTATCTACACTCATATAGGCCAGCACGAGATTGAAGTAGACAATTGGGTATTCCGTTTCAGGAGTGACTCCTGATTTAATGTCATTCATTATATCCAGAAGTATGGACTTCGATTCCTGGAAATCTCCGGCATTTCTATGCAGAGCACTCATAAGAATTTTAGAGGAAGGTAGGATCCAGGCAAAGTTGGAATCTACCTTAGCGATTTTGGAGAAACGCTCAATACTTCGCTCGGCATATATCCTGGCTGAGTCATTGTTCCATTTTTCAAAATAAGTTGCGCTAAGCCGGTTCTCTATCCAGCATAGCAACTCAATTGAATTTGCTTCATTTGCCTTATGCAGGGCTCTATGTCCATACCCAATTGCAATATCGAAGCTCAAAGTGGTACGACTTAGTTCCGTGAGCGTTACAAGTATTCTCGCAAGTTCTTGTGCAGTTCCATTGTTTGATTTGAGGCTGTCGAGGCTTTCAATAAGCAGGTCAGTAGCCTCAGGATAATTACCAGCTGCCTTTAGTGTTTTGCTTTGCTGCAGGGTTCGGTCAATTCCTGCTCCTTGCAGAGATTGTCCAAGACACAACACTTGAATCATTGCGATCCAAAACCAACTAAAGCGCATAGAACAAAAATGGGATTTGCTTTTGAATTATATGTGAAAATGGGGTGGCGAAAGAGCCTAACGAAGCTTAAGGCTTTTGGTACGATTGATTTCCAATAATGTTATTTAATCACTTTAACTGAGCCCTGAAGGAAGATTTTCTTTTTATACACCGTTCGTGCTGACACTATCCATATGTACACGTCATCTTGTACGACTTCTTCTTTAAAGGTGCCATCCCATCTAAAGTCAGGGTCATTAGATTCATAAATCCTTTCACCCCATCGATTAAATATTTTGATATTCAATTCTTCTATGTGGTGGCTTGGAATATAGAAGTAGTCGTTAACGTTATCCCCATTTGGAGAAAAGGCATTTGGTGGAAATATTGTGACGGGTGCTGCTACTTCTACCCATTTTTTCATACTGTCTTTACATCCGTTTTCTGATGTTACTATTAACCACACCGAGTAGCTTCCCAAGGTGTCATATATTAGAAGGGTATCGGAACTATAGGCTTGCAATGAATCATGAAAGTTCCATTCCCATGCTACCGCACCTATAGACTTGTCAATGAAGAAGACAGTATCTTCTTTTTCCCATACAGGATCCTTACTTCCATAATAAATAAAATCAGCCTGAGGTTCTTCGTGAATGGTGATTGTGGTTGACAACGTATCCCAACAGTTTTTGAAACTATTGGCAATAACAGTTATCTCATAAGTGCCCTTATTTCTGTACTGATGAACAATTGACTCTTGGGTTTTGACCTTGCTTCCGTCTCCCATGTCCCAGGTAAATACGGCATTAGGATCGTTGATGCCTACACCAAAATGCACTGGTACCAATTCACACAATTCTGTATCCAACGGAGCTGCTGTAATAGTCGAGATCACATTTACGGTATCCCGTAAAGTAGTGTCGCATCCGGTACGGTTGTTTATTGCGTAGAGTTGGATGAAACCCAGGTCATCGGTCCAGGTTATTTTAACCTTGTTGGACGCTAACAGGCTGTCAATTTTACCGTTTACTATTGACCAGGTATAGCTGGTATTGTTGTCGTTCGGAGTAGTATATGTTGTCGTTCTTTCGTTGGAACAAAGGCTGTCCTTTCCAATTATTTTAGGTATCGGTGAAGCGTGAATGGTGATTTCTCTATCGGCTTTAGATCTACACCCTGTCAGAGTATTTTCTAACTCAAGGCTAACATGTCCTTTCTCTTTGTTGCTCCATTTTACCGATATTCTTGAATCTTTCACATTGAGTATATCTCCACCAGTTATCCCCCAGGTGTAATTTGTATTAGCTACCTCAGGTGTGCTGAATAAACTATTTTCAAAGGCACAAACCTCATGTGGCCCATTAATTATTGGATCAGGTGTTTTTAACTTGCTTATGGATTTTGAAATAATTGTGTCGCAATCAAACCTGTTTCTAAGCTTTACTGCTATCAGTCCGATACTTCCTAAAGTATCCCATTCGATGGTTACAATGGAGTCTCCTTGATTTGAAAGGATGTTGCCTCCGATTACGGTCCATTCAGCTAATATATCCCGCATATCAGCTATCTGGTAATCGTACACTTCATTAGTACAAATACTATCTCTACCTTCAATAGCTTTTTGACCGAATCCAAGGCCTGTAATCTTGTGAGTAGTATCGCTAACACAGCCTATGCCATCTCTAATTCTGAGGGCAAGAGAACTAGAAGGGATGTCTGGGATTTTGGTTTTCACTTCTGCGGTCTTTGCCCCACTAATAATTTGGACGTTATTGCCTAACCATGTGTAGGAGTAATCCGGTGCTTGATTGGCAGATTCGAACTCAAGAGTTTCATTCCCATTAATACAGACACTATCAATACCGTTGATAATGGCTATTGGCAGTGCTTTTACAAATATGTTTTTATACGTTTTGCTGGAGCAGCCATCCGAGTTGGTTACTACTACTTCTAATGAATGAAGGGGGGCTACCCTGGGCCAGAATATGGATACTTGTTGATTTGTAGAACCGCTTTTAAAGCTTCCTCCATCAATGCTCCATTGGTGAGAGACTCCTCCTGCACTAGAGTATTTGGCGTTTGATAGTTCACATACTGTATCGGGACCTAATATGAATGAATCTGGTTTGGAATAGATAACAATGTCTTTGGCTCCGTGGCTTTCACAACCATGTTGATTGACAGTGGAAACCAGTATTTTGTGGTTTCCAGGCTGAGGCCAATATATAGTAATTGAATCTTCACCTGGACCATAGGTGGCTGTTCCACCAAGCACACTCCAAGACTTTTGTATTCCCGTAGAAGTAGAATAGAATGCACTTGACTTCATACAAAGTGTATCAGGGCCGAAGATTAGGGAGTCAGGTTTCGAATTAAGATAAACTTGTTTGCTTGCTTGGCTAATGCAACCTGAGTTGTTAATGATGGCCACTCTAAGTTGATGAGTAGTGTCTTTCTCTGGCCATTGTACAGTAATAGAATCCTTTCCAGTACCGGATAATATGATGCCGTTTGTAATATTCCATGAATGTGAGGTTCCAGTAGATGCTACATATTGTGCCATGCTTAGTTCACAGGTTGTGTCCGGTCCTGTGATTATTGAATCTGGTCTTTCGTTAATGAATATGCGTTTATGAGCCTCACTCGCACATCCGAACTGATTGGATATGGTTACATTAAGTAGGTGGACAGTGTCCTTTCTTGGCCAGAATACATTGATTGAGTCCATGGTGTTGCTGCCGGTAATAGTACCGCTTGTAATATTCCATGAATGAGCGGTTCCCAGAGATGCTGCATATTGGGCTGCAGTAAGTTCGCATAGGGTGTCCGGTCCGGTAATTACTGAATCGGGCTTTATATTGATAAATATGTCTTTTGTAGTTTCAGAAGAGCATCCATTAGCATCGGTAACTGTTATCGATATACTGTGCGCCGTGTCTTTTCTGGGCCATTGCACGTTTATGGTATCAGTCCCTACCCCGGCACTAATGGTTCCATTGATAATTGACCAAGAATACGCGGTTCCTGAAGAAGCAATGTATTGTGCGGTAGTTAGCTCGCACAAGGTGTCTGGTCCTATGATTATTGAATCTGGTCTTCCATTAATGAAAACGCTTTTATTGGCCTTGCTTGTACATCCGTATTGGTTAGATATGGTCACATTGAGTAAATGGCTAGTGTCTTTCCTAGGCCAGTCTACGCTAATTGAGTCATTGCCAATGCCGGATGCTAGATAGCCATTTGTAATGGCCCAAGAATGAGTAGTTCCAGTGGATGCAAAATATTGTGCTGTTGTTAGTTCACATAAGGTGTCAGGCCCAGTAATAACCGAGTCGGGTTTTGTCTTTATGGATATGTCTTTGGTAGCTTCTGATGTGCATCCGTATTGGTTGGTAATGCTTACTTTAAGACTGTGTGAAGTGTTTTTTCTGGGCCATTGTACTGTAATTGAATCGTTGCCAGAGCCAGATGCTAAAGAGCCATTTGTAATAGTCCAAGAATGTGTGGTTCCAACAGATGCCACATATTGTTCCGTTGTTAGTTCGCATATGGTGTCTGGTCCAGTAATTACTGAATCCGGTCTTCCGTGGATGAAAACGTTTTTACTGACTTGACTAATACATCCGTATTGATTTGTAATGGTGACATTAAGCAAGTGGCCGGTGTCTTTTCTAGGCCATTGTACTGTAATCGAGTCCTTGCTAGTGCCAGATGCAAAAGAGCCATTTGTGATGGTCCAGGAGTGAGAGATGCCGGAAGATGCTACATATTGTGTGGTAGTAAGTTCGCAAATGGTATCAAGCCCCTTGATTACTGAATCTGGTTTGGAATTAATGAATATGTTTTTGGTGGTTTCGGATGTACACCCATTAATATCTGTAACGGTTACTGCCAAGCTGTGCGCAGTATCCTTTCTGGGCCATTGCACGTTAATGGTATCATTCCCTGCCCCGGCACTAATTGTTCCATTACTAATAGACCAGGTATAAGTGGCACTAGGTGATGCAATGTATTGCGCTGTCGTCAGCTCGCACAGGGTGTCAGGCCCTGTTATTACCGAGTCGGGCTTTTCATTGATGAATATGTTTTTAGCAGTTTGAGATGTACATCCATTGGCATCTGTAACAGTCACTGCTAAGCTGTGATTGGTGTTTTTTCTGGGCCATTGTACGTTTATGGTATCATTCCCTGCTCCAGCGCTAATGGTTCCATTTACAATTGACCAAGTATAGGCAGTTCCTGATGAAGCAATGTATTGCGCTGTCGTTAGTTCGCATAAGGTATCGGGTCCGGTAATTACTGAGTCAGGCTTTTCATTGATGAATATAATTTTAGCGGTTTGAGATGTACATCCATTGGCATCAGTAACAGTCACTGCTAGGCTGTGATTGGCGTTTTTTCTGGGCCATTGCACGTTTATGGTATCATTCCCTGTACCGGCACTAATGGTTCCATTAACAATGGACCAGGAATAGGTAGCACCAGATGAAGCGATGTATTGTGCTGAAGTTAGCTCACATAGGGTGTCTGGTCCGGTGATTATTGAATCTGGTCTTCCATTAATGAATATGTTTTTAGTGGTTTGGGATGTACATCCATTGGCATCTGTAATAGTCACCGAAATACTATGTGCCGTATCCTTTCTGGGCCATTGCACGTTTATGGTATCATTCCCTGTTCCAGCGCCAATAGTTCCATTAACAATTGACCAAGAATAGGCCGTGCCAGCAGATGCAATGTACTGAGCTGTCGTCAGCTCGCATAGAGTGTCTGGTCCGGTGATTATTGAATCTGGTCTTCCATTAATGAATATGTTTTTAGTGGTTTGAGATGTACATCCATTTGCATCTGTAACAATTACTGTTAGGCTGTGATTGGTGTTTTTTCTGGGCCATTGCACGTTAATTGTATCAGTACCCGCCCCAGTTTTAATGGTTCCATTAACAATGGACCAGGAATAGGAAGCACCAGATGAAGCGATGTATTGTGCCGTCGTCAGTTCGCACAAGGTGTCCGGTCCTGTTATTACCGAGTCGGGCTTTTCATTGATGAATATGTTTTTAGTAGTCTGGGATGTACATCCACTAGCACCGGTAACAGTCACCGATATACCGTGGGCCGTGTTTTTTCTGGGCCATTGCACGTTAATTGTATCAGTACCCACACCTGCACTAATGGTTCCATTACTAATAGACCAGGAATAGGAGGCACCAGGTGAAGCGATGTATTGAGCTGTCGTCAGCTCGCACAGGGTGTCAGGCCCTGTTATTACCGAGTCGGGCTTTTCATTGATGAATATGTTTTTGGTGGTTTGAGATATACATCCATTTGCATCAGTCACAGTCACTGCTAGGCTGTGATTGGTGTTTTTTCTGGGCCATTGTACGCTAATTGTATCAGTACCAGCGCCTGCACCAATGGTTCCATTAACAATTGACCATGAATAGGTGGCACCAGATGAAGCGATGTATTGAGCTGAAGTTAGCTCGCACAGGGTGTCCGGTCCTGTTATTACCGAGTCGGGCTTTTCATTGATGAATATGTTTTTAGTAGTCTGAGATGCACATCCATTAGCATCGGTAACAGTTACTGATATGCTGTGATTGGTGTTTTTTCTGGGCCATTGCACGTTAATGGTATCATTCCCTGTACCTGCACTAATGGTTCCATTAACAATGGACCAGGAATAGGTAGCACCTGTTGACGCGATGTATTGCGCTGTCGTCAGTTCGCATAAGGTATCGGGCCCGGTAATTACTGAGTCAGGCTTTTCATTAATGAATATATTTTTAGCGGTTTGAGATGTACATCCATTGGCATCTGTAACGGTTACTGCTAAGCTGTGATTGGTGTTTTTTCTAGGCCATTGAACCTTAATAGTGTCAGTACCCACACCTGCACTAATGGTTCCATTAATTGCCGACCAACTATAAGATGCTCCAGCAGAAGCCACATATTGTGCCGTTGTCAGTTCGCATAAGGTGTCTGGTCCAGTGATTACCGAGTCAGGTCTTGTGTTAATTACTACGTCTTTGGTATATGCACTTGAGCACCCAAAGAAATTCTGAACACTAATTGAAACGCTATGAGCAGTGTCTTTAGAAGGCCATCTCACTTGAATTGAGTCCGTTCCAGTACCTGAAATGATGCTGCCGTTAATAGCAGACCAGGAGTAGGTATTTCCTGAGGAAACGGAATATAATGCTGTTGAGTTTTCGCAAACTGGGCTCAATCCAGAGATAACTGAATCGGGCCGCTCTATAACTGTCACAATTTTGCTAGCCGTGCTATTGCAATTGTATTGATTGCCAATGATAACGCTAAGTGAGTGCGCTGTGTCCTTTGCAGGCCAAAACACCGAGATTGATTTAGGAATGGTGTCAGGTCTGACTCCCCCACCATTTACAATCGTCCAAGTATATCCAGAGCCCAATGCGGGTACATAGGTAGCTCTCGTAAGTTCGCACACAGTATCTGGCCCTGACAAGGTTGAATCTGGTTTTGCATTAATAAGAATGGGTAAAGAGGGAGAGCTGGTACATCCGAATTGGTTAGATATGGTTACACTAAGTAAGTGTGAGGTGTTTTTTCTTGGCCAGAATACATTGATAGAGTCATTGGTAGTACTGCTTGTAATGGTTCCATTCGTGATTGCCCATGAATGAGCAGTTCCGGCAGATGCTACATATTGTGCAGAAGAAAGCTCACAGACGGTATCTGGCCCAATGATCACGGAGTCTGGTTTGGGCCTGAGAATAACATTTTTGGACCCTGTGCTTAGACATCCATATTGGTTGCCAATGGTTACATTAAGCGTATGACTGTTGGTGTTAATGGGCCAAAAAACGTTTGCGGTGTCGCTTGTACTACCACTAGTAATGGTTCCATTCGTGATTGCCCATGAGTGCGTTGTGCCAGCAGAAGCAGAATACTGAGCTGAGGTTAGCTCACACAGTGTGTCAGGACCATAGATGGCTGAATCGGGAAGAGCATCTATGCGAACGGATTTTGTAGCGGTGTCATTACATCCTAGCGAGTCAACTATGAAAAGTGATACGGTTACAAATCCGGCCGTAGTTGTATCCAGATTGGCCACCAGTGAATCACTTGCCATCGCAGAAATTACTCCCCTTGAAATGGACCAGTTGTACGTAGAGTTTGCATAATACGGAGCACCCTTAAATGTGGTGTTTCCAGCGTTGGCACACACAGAATCCCCTCCAATAATGGATACGGGAGATCTTGGGAATACATATACATCTATTGAATCGCTACCCGTACAGCCATGGACATTTGTTTCAGTGACCCAGATTTTAGTATTGACGCTGTCGTTCCAAACAACGGTTACCGAACTACTGTCTAGCGAATAGCTCTGAACAACTCCTCCTCTTATTGACCAAGCATATCTCGAAGAAGCATTGGAGGTAGTGGAATAACTAGTGGGGCTATAAATACATATAGAGTCATCCCCATTAATACTTGGAACCGGATTGTCGTTAAGATCAATAATGACATAATCCGAATCGGCCGGGCATTTATGATTGCCAGTGGTCGTGAGTTTAAGAGTAACTGTTCCAGCCGTCAATTCAGCAACTGATGGTTTGTAAACAGCATTTAAAGTTGAATCATTTGGGGTAAAGGAGCCTGTTCCTCCACTCCACTGTCCACCTAGTGCAATTTGAATTCCACCATTTAGCTGAAACGTTGAATCCGATTTGCAAATGGATCGATCCAGTCCCGCATCGGCCGCATTAGCCGCACTAAATGAGTCAACATAAACGGTGTCAAATGCTGGTGAACAACCCGTTGAATCCAGAACTTTAACAACATAAGTTTTTCCTGGTTCACCTTGTATTACCTGAGTGCTATCTATGAGTGTACTGTCAATGAGTCGCCATTCGTAGTAATATGGAGCTTTGCCACCTGATGGTATGCCTGTGAGAGGGGTAGACCCCATTCCAAAACACACTTGAGGAGAGTCTGGGTTTATATCAACCACCAGATCAGTAACAAACTCAACCTTTGCCGAGTCACATGAGCTAAGAGAAGCACATCCACCGATTGAACCACATACTTTGTAATAAACAGAATCTGGGAAAGGATAGGTGGCATTTACATAGGTGGTGTCGCAGCCTTTTACACATGACAAAAATGTATTGTGCAAAGAGTCGAAAGGTGTGGATGTCCATCTAATGGTAGAGTCTATATACCCTGTAGCAGCCAAAAGACCAGAACATGCTTCGGTAATAACAATATTGCCTGAAATATCTGGTTTGCCAACAGATGTGATTTGATACGTGTTTTTATTGGACCCGGGTTTACAGAATGTTATCGTGTGTGGCCCTACTCCTGACAGACATAGTATATTACCAATAGGGACTTTAGTGCCACAACTCACTTGGTAAAAGAGCGCACCAGTTGGTAAGGCACCTTTGATAAGATCGAGCTTTATACCATAGGCATTTTTGTCAAGTGTAACAACGAATTTGATACACCGGTCTGGATGCTTGGCCCCACAGCAGGTATCATTTCTTGATACGCTCGTACTTGTCCAGATGGAATCAGGGTTACCTGTGAGGTCTACAGTAAAGGATGGAACGGAATTTCCACATATTTGAGCCTGGCACACGTTAGCCAGGGTTAAACACACTATTGCTGCTCTCCAAACCTTCATCCACTCTTTTATCTCGATGAACTCCCTAAAATACACGACGAATTTAGTGTTCGTGAATTTGAATCTAGTAAGGTGCGATTTGAATTGTGGCGTTTCAGGTTTCTTTTGCGGTAAGTTTGAAATGCCAATGGTCTTGAAAGGTCAGTGTATAAGATGCTGGGGTAAAGTGATGATTTGCTGTTGAACTGTAAATGAATCTGAGGTAACGAAAGCTACAAATGGAGCTTAGTACTCAAGCCTATATAAATAGAAAGCCGCCCATACTTGGGCGGCTTTCTTTCACTTTATTCTAGATCAAGTACTCTAGTCGGTTAATGTAAACTTCTCAATAAGCTCAAAGCCATCTCCTTGTATCACCACATAGTACACTGATGGGGAAAGGTTGTCCAGATTGAGGGTTTTGCTAAAGCTACCACCTGCATTCTCGTTCAATGTTTGAACTTCCTGGCCAAGGGTATTTCTAATAACCACAGTGAAGTTTCCATTGTCGGGCAATTGGAGTTCCATGTTGAGGACTCCATTTGAAGGATTTGGATATAGTTTTAGTGAAGCTATTGCCTCTTCTTCTATTCCTACAGTCTCCTGAGTTTCCACAACAATTACAGGTACAGTAATACTTCTTTTGTTTCCAGAAGGATCACTCACTTCATATTCTACAGTGTAGTTCCCAATAGAGTTTATGTCTACATCATCGCTTACCACACTCACCGTTAATTCTGTGCTTGCATAATAGTTGTCTTCAAAACTCACGTCGGTTGCTGCATCAAAAGCGGTCCATCTTGGAATGTAAATGGTACTTGCTGAAGCGAGTTCAGGAGCCACTCTGTCCACTACTTGAATTTCTCTGGTTACATCAACTTTGTTACCGGCTTTATCAGTTACCGTGTATAATAAATCAAAAGTGCCGAGTACATCGGTGCTGCCTGTCCAGGTGCCGCTTGTTACAGTGGTGTATTCGTGGTTTTCTACCACTGTGATGCCTTGGTCTGTATACTTGCTGAAAACGTCTACTACCTCAGGGTTCGCTCCATTAAGAGTCACTTTAGGCGCAATGCTGTCTCCAATCTGAATTACCACACGCACGCATGCGGGACCATTTCCAGTAGCGTCTGTTACGCAGTAATCTACCGGGTAAAATCCGAGAGTAGTGTTATCTATAGTACCGTTTCTATCAACAACAAGTGCTTTGTCGTAGTTGTCATCATACACTAGGGTTGGGTCCACTACAGGTTCATTGATCTGAATGAAAAAGGTGTCTTTAACGCCAGTACCAAGACTTATCGTTGGCAATGTTCTGTCTGCTACAACTATGGTGCGGTACTCTGACCTTTTATTTCCGTTGTCATCTGCAATTTCATAGACAATTGTATAGGTTCCGGTAACGGTATTATCCAGAGCACTGGTTACCACTACCTTGCTGGTTACATTGCCGTTTACCAGGTCGTATGCTTTGTACCCGGGTTCTGTCCAAGTACCAAATACTTCAATGGTATCAACTAGCTTTCCAAAAAGAGTCATTTTCGGAGGTGTGATATCATCTCCTACCTTGATAGTGTAGTCTTCAAACTCGCCAAACATATGTGGGCCACATGCAGTGTTGTTAAGGCTTGCCAGATTGGTAGAAATTCTCATAACAGTATTTCCTTTTCTGGCTGTAGGAGGCGTTCTTACTGAATCGGTAAAGCTTAATGTGCTGGCACCGCTTTCTGAAGCGACTAATTCATCGGCATCGTCAAAATCTCCGTCAATATTCCAGTCAATCCAAACTTTTCTATTCATGGCTTGTCCGGTACTTGATCTTGAAACGGTGATAGGATAGGCCTTTCCTGGTTCTACGTTTGCAACTAGATGGGTATAGTTGGCATGTCCCTTTTCGCCCACGGTAGTGCTATTGTCAATTTCATTAAAGCTCACTTTAGAAATTCCCAAGTCGCGATTGAGGTTGGTAACGGCTGGTTGGCAGTATTCTATTACTCTAATGAGGTTGGACTTAATGACAGAGTCGGCTCCGGCAGGGTTCTCGGCAACGAGTTTTACAGTGTATTTACCGCTTTTGGTAAATACTACCGGAAGGTAAGTGTCATTCAATGTAGCGTTGGCCTGAAGAGAATAATCAGCAGGGGTAATTTCCCAACGATAGTCAGTAACGCAATAATCCGCCGAGCCTTCAAGAACCACGGTTTTACCGGTTATTGTTAAAGTGTCAGAAGTGCTAAAGTCTGGTTTGGCTTTCTTCTTGGCTGCTTCCACCACAATGGTTTTTGTAAAAGAGTCAGGTTGAGCACAGTTGCTGTAAGCCATTAATTTCACTGTAAGGTTTTGAGCAGTGTTTACGGTGTGTACTACTTTATTACCTGTACTATCAAATTTGCCGTCATTATCCAGATCCCATTGGGTATAAGTCCATCCGCCGGTTGAGGTGTTTTCCAGTACAAATGGCAATCCTTCACAAACGGTATCGGGTGCGTTGAAACTAGCTACAGGGTTGGCCCAGGTTGCCTTTTTGGCTGTCCAGTCAATAGAAAAACCTTCCTTGGTAGTAGAAAAATCACTGCTCTCAAAAACTACGTATGCAGTTCCCGAAAGCGCTGTCATGCTACCAGGAATACTTGGATCTGATTTACTTCCGGTCATTCCTTTTGGAAAGTTCGTAGCATCCCATAGGGGGCGACCATAGTGGTCGTCGCCATCGTACATCCTAAGATAGTCTCCGTTAGCTAAATCAAAATCGTTAATGTCAAATTCAAGCTCACCTTTACATCCGAAGATACGGTAAGTACATCTGTTAATTCCATTGAGGCCTTTTGAATAGTTTCCTGAAGCACCACCGTCGTCAAACAAAGTACCGAAGGCTCCGTTGGTCTCGTTTTGCGCACTACACATGGTAGCCGCCTGACGTACTCGGATGAAAAGCGTTTTGGTAAGTGAATCAGATCCCATGGCATTAGAAGCCCTAAGTTTAACAGTGTAGTCACCAGAAACATAAAAGACACCTGATGGACTTTTGGCTGTGGAATCAATACTAAATGTATTTGTAACAATGCCTAAGAAGGCGTCATAGGCAAGCTTTGGAGTGATGTCCCAAGTCCATTCTGTAGGGCCGTTGCCAGATAAGTCAAAAAGCTTAAACAGTTCATCTGTATAGAGTTCAACAGATGAGGCTGAGAAGTTCACTTTTGGAGCTCTCAATACCTGGCTTACGTACACGTATTTTGTTAAAGTGTCAGGACCATTGCAGTTGTCCATGATTAATGTGACAGTGTCAGGGCCAGTATTGGTAGGTTGGTAAACTAAATGCAGGGAGTCACTCATAAACTTGCCATTCACCATCCAGCTACTTCCGTATTCAATAGAAGGGCTCAACTTATTTTGAATAGTTGCCGGAGAGCCCAACCACAAGGTGTCTGGTGCAATGAAGTCCGCTTTCACCGGAAGGTGTGTTTTAGGCACTTCATAGGCACCAAGAGAAGTAAAGTAGCGGCATCTACTGGTGCTGTCAATATCCATTTCTATTCCAACACCGGGAGCATAGAGATCAGGAAACCTGCTTCCGGGCTTTAAGTTCCTTGAGTTGTTTACCCAGTCTGGATCCTTCCCTTCACTGTTTTGGTTGTGGGCCGACCCGTTATATGCTTTAAGTGCCGTGAGATCTGCATAGGCAGTTCGGTCTATTTCAGCCAGGTTTTGCGCGTTGTGGGTATAGTTGTTAAAGTCAAAAGCTGAGAAGGTGGTTGAGTTGATTTGCAAAGCCACGTATCCCGCTTTTTGCGAAATAATATTATTTCTGAAATCAATTTCAGAACAATAGTAAAGTCCAACACCCGATCCCTGTCCTAAATATGAGCTTGAATTATGTTGTACGCTTACATTGTTGGAATTGCTCAGGTAAATGGTTTGGGGATAATCGGATGAGAACAATTCATTATTTGAAACAAGCGAGTTCTCTATTCCATTCCATCCGCTACCATTACCACTATATACGTAAATGCCTCCAAATATTCGGTTACCGGAAACATTGAAATTACTAATGTATTGTCCTTGAAAGGCATTTGACCAAGTGTAGGAAAGGCTGTCAACCGTGTTGCCAATGAACTCAAGACTGTCCTGATAGTTGGATAAAATGCCAGAAGCCTGAGAATTGATTATTGTGTTTCCTAAAAAACTGTTATTGGAAGTATACCCCGGGCCTTCACCAGTCATTACAACGCCATTGTAACCACCTTTTATAGTGTTTCCAATAAATGTGTTGTAACTACCTGAAGAACTCTGATTCCAGGTATTTGTTGGGTCTTCGGCCATAGCAATAGCGTAGCAGGTCCAGTTGGGAAACACACTAACAGCAAAAATGTTACAGTCTTTAAAGCTGTTATGGTCAGCATTGTTAAACATGTGAGCCACAATACCTGAGGTGTTTCTGTTTTCAAGAGTAAGGCTTTCAAAATGGATGAAATCTGCTCCGTCTAATGAAATCGTGGGTAGGGTAGATGCGGAATAAATGCTAACCGAATCCCTGTGTGCTGCTTTGAAGGTAATAGTATTGGTATTGCTTGCGCCACCAATTTCTTCAAAATCAAAGTTGAAATTATAGCTGCCTGGCTCAATATTGAATACCAGTGGTCCGGAAACACCACACCTTAGTATGGCCACAGCCTCATCCAAATCTTCAAAATCCTTGCCTTTACCTACAGTGTAGCTTCCCTGGAAGCCAGAGCATAGTTGCCAGTCCTTCTGGTCCTTGGTATCAGGGTCGTCTTTAATAGGGGGAGATATTCTTACCGATAGTTGAAAGTCTCCTCCTCTATTGGGAATCCATGGCTTTGTAAAAGAAAAATTCTCTGTAGCACCGACCTTCAGTTTTTTTAGTACCATGGTGTCTTTTACCCAGGTTTTACCACTGTCAACGGAATACTCCACATATACATCGGTCTTTTTAATATCGTTTGTACCGGTGTTTTTAAAGACTACCGAAATAGTGTTTGTAGTAAGGCTCACTGATAAGGGACCATTAAGTGCATACACGTCCAGGTCATAGGGAGCCAGGTAATAATCGTTAGGCCCTATATCAATTTTATTGTCTTTGGTATTGGGTCTTGTACTACCATCAATATCTTTTCCAATACCCATATCAACCCCCTTGTTGTTCAGCTTTACGGAATAGCTGCGGTTAATTTTGTAATCCCATTCGGGATCTTCTGTCAAGCTGTTTTTGTTCCACTGACCTCCGTAAGCCGTTTGGTAATCGGCCATGGAAGTATACCCACGATTGGAATACATAAAGAAGTAGTAATTGCTAAAGAAGTAGTCGTTATGATCCCAATACAGGGGAGATGAAGTAGTATCATTAGCATATACTGACATGCAGGTCCATCCGTTGCCGTCAGATTGTAGAATGTTGTTGGCAAATTTGATATCGTTAAGGTTGTCTGTGTATATGGTAAGAGCCTCTCCACTGATGCCTTCCATGTAGTTGTGGAAATAGTTTACCATCTGGCTTTCGTCATGCCTTACGCAACTGGCATAATTACCATCAGCGATAAATACATTATTGGTAATATTAATTGTATCTCCTTTTACTACCACATTACTTTCGGCTACACGCATAGGAGAGTAGGAAGTGAGTACTGTATTAGCATCAATATCGGTTCCTACTGAACGGTAGTTATAAATGCCAGCCATATTCCAATAGTTGGCTGATGTTTGGATGTCATTGTTTGCAACTTCTGCTTCTTCTTGGTGGTAGAGGTATACTCCGTAAGCTGAAAAGCTACGGATGATGCAATCTTTCACCACGTTATTACTTCCTAGAGATGTGCTACTCGCTCCAAAAAAGCCGAAACCCATAAATCCATTGGTTACTGAGCACTTTTCCCACCGGTTGTTGTCAGATGCATTGCAGCTCACAACGATAGGTCTACGGCTACCACCCAAGGTGGTTAGGTTACAATTATCGAAACTATTGAACTCACATCCGTTGCTCATCATTACAATTCGAGTTGGAGTGGAGTCTACTGCTTCAATGCTTAAGTCAGAAAATGATACATAGCTCACTTGTGACATGTTCACTATGATCGTGTCAATACGAGTGGTAATGACCACATCTTCGCTAACACCACTTTTTCCTTCAAAGGCAATGGTATTGGTGCTGGAAGCTCCTGTAATGGCTCCCTTAAAGTTTAGTTGGCCATTGTACTGGCCTTTTGAAATTGAAAAAGTAACAGGGCCACTTACACCACTCTTATAAAGAGCGTCTACGGCATCGGTTACCGATTTGTAGTTTTTAGATCCACTGGCTGTGGAGTCTACCGTGTAGCTGCCGCTAAGCTGGGCCTTAGCGAACTGGCTGAGAAAAAGAGCAAGGCAACAGAGCAGGAGTGCCTTGGGGAGTAATGATTTCATGCAAGGTTTGTTTTTGTAGAGTGAGAGTTTTTGTATTAGAAAGCGATTTAACGGCACTTTCTGATTTTTGGATGCACCTGGATTCGTTTTGGATGCATGCTTTTATTGTTAATTCTGATAAATGTGGCGAACGGTAGTTATACAATTAAAAGAAATTGTCTTCATGTCACGTATGATAGTATCTGTATTGATTGTGATAGCTCTTAGAGGTGAAGGTTTAATGGCAGCTCTGAGTACAATTGACAACTTTGTCTGCTGCCTTTCTAAGGCTACATCATCGATCATTTAGATCACTCATATACTACCGTTGTTTCAAGAAGGGGCCATCATCCTATTTTGTACAGCAAAGGCAAATTGCTGAGTGCTTGAAAAACACGCATTGTTTGTTAACAGAATCTACTTGCAAGAACAGCTAAGTTCGCTGTAAAATCAATCAACCATGAAAAAGATTACGTTAGCAATGGTGGCCATGTTCATTCTGGCTACCTCGTTCAAGGCATCAGAACCGGCAGCTAAGCTTGCTTCAAATGGGAAGAAGGTGGCGCTTACCAGTTTTTGGGTATCCAAGCATATTGGTTTTGAAGAATTGGGTGGGGGAGCTGCTTTGGGTGCGGCCATAGCTTCTTTAGCAGAAGATCCCAACTTTAACCTACAACCTGTTTTGGACAATTTTTACAACACGTTTACTACCGAGTATGCAAAGCAATTTCCCTTTGAGTTATTGCCGGAAGAAGATGTGCTGGAGAAACCAGAATACGTGGCCTATGAGGGACGCTTTAATGAGTCTGATGATGCAGATCAAGGTAAATTATTACAGCAGTTTCTTACGCCTAAGACATATAAACCCTTACAAGAGTCACTTATTAAGGGTGAGAAAAGTAACCAGACCCAAATGGTGAACATGTTTAAAGAAGTAGCTGATGGAGTGATGTTCGTATCCATGGGCTATGACTTTGTGAAGAAGCCTATGCCAATGACAGCAGGGGTAAGGGCCTATATCCGAATTAAAATATGGAACAAAGAAGGTAAACGAGTACTGGCCATCAATGAGTATGGAACTTCTAAAAAGAGTGTACCAATAGTGGCCGGAGTACCAATTATGAAACCAGAGAAACTTCTTCCTCTATGTGAAAGTGCATCTGAAAAATTAGTGGCTGACCTAGGCAAGCGATTGGGCAAGATTGCTAAGAAGGCCGAGAAGAAACTTTAATCACAATAAACAATCTACATATAGAAAGGCTGCCGGTACTGGCGGCCTTTTTTGTAGCCCTTTTAATGCCATACCTTGGCTAATATCTAAAAAAATTACTCTATTGCTTCCAGCTGCCATAGATTGTTTTTTCTGGATAGAATCAGAGTTTCAGTTGGTTTGAGCCCGTAAAACTCCATTCGCCTTTTTCGCTGTTTGTCTTCCTGTTTCGTATAGTCTCTTGAAACATACACATATTGGATGGGCTCATCAAACTCAACCGTTACAGCGCATTTTCCGTTTTCTCTTGCCTTGGTATCAATAATCTTAAAACCGGGCGTTTTTCTATTTAGCAACCCATAGCTGATATGGAAATCTTCTAGATCTGTTTGACTTTCAAATAAATAGGCTTTAAAAAAGTCGAGCTTAAAGGAGCTTTCCAATTGGTAATCACTTGGGCTTATGCCGGCATTCACAACATGTTTTTTATGTTCAATGTTCTCAACTCCGTTGGTAAAATGGTAATAATTGCGCTGGTAAGGCACCGTTTTCTCATAGGGAACACAGCTGCGAATTAATTGATTGATGGTAACTTCTTCGGCATCCTTATAAGTGTCCGTTAAGCCTTGGTGATGAGCTCTTATCCACTCAAGGCATTGTGCCATTCGCTGGTTTACAATTTTGTGAACACGTTCTTTGCCAGGGGTAGCAACCTCCTTGGGTATTTCAATTCGAATTTCCTTACCTGGTTCTATATCACTGAGCGGAACAAGTGTGTCGTAATTGGCCCACTGAACTTTCACGCTTCTGCCTTCGGTATCTCTGTCCTCATAATAGGGTAGGAAAAAGGAACCCGCGCTATTGGAGGTGGCCACCTGATCGTATTCTGAGAGACTAAGTTCTACTCCTTCAATGGGTTCACCTTGAAGCACTATGTATCCTTCCAAATAATTGTAACCCATAAGGCAATCATCTGCTATTACCATTGAAGCGGGATTTGTGAGATATACCAATGTGAAAGTAAAGGCCATCCAAAGCATTTTGTGAATGGCCCATTTCTCATTTTTAATGAATAGGAGAAAACTTAGTGACATACCTGAGATACCAATAGCAAGTGTCATTCTTAAGATACTGTACTGCGCACGGGTAGGGCAGGGTACAATGAATACTATACACAGTACCAGTACAAACAGCAGAGTACCTAAGGCAATGGTTACCCAACCTGATTTGTAGTTGACAACCAGATCGCGCAGGGCAATGAACTTGCCGGTGATGCTATGGGTATCATTGCTCACTAACCGCGATGCTTACATTGCCAATGAGGATAATCATCCGCTTTGTGGCGGTTGTTCTCCCATTGCAGAGGTTGAAGGTTGTTAATTGCATCATTCCCCCCTTTTGACTTGGGCTTTATATGATCAATTTCCCAACCAGTGGCGACTGTTTTACCGTGATTGGTGTATATCATTCTAGCTCCACAGCTGTCTTTGCGTTCAACACTCGGATCTTTTCCTGGAATGGGTATACCCTTCTTCCAGACAGCATTTTTGTCACTTTCACTAAAGGAGAGCCCTCCCAATGTTCGATTTCTCATGTGTGTTAATGTTTTTGTTTGTGCCAAGTTGTCGTGGTTTACACAGCTATTGAAATAGACTTTCCGAATGGCGAGTTTTTCTTTCTGAAGGGTCAACCAGAGTTACTTGGGGAGATAGGGCACTTGCCATTTCTTGACTGTAAATTTTGTTACATCGCGCACCTCCCAAACCTGCTCATACACCACAGCGGCTACTTCAAGGCTTACATGAATGCCATGCATTCGATCAGGATTCTTCAACCCAAGGTAGTATGTACCTTTAAGAGGTTCCGTGACCTTAACAACCCCTGACTTAAGGTTCATTCGAGACCCGTTTTTATTGTAATAATAGGTTCCACCAGATAGATCAGCCTTTTGCTCAAAGAGCCTTGAGTTTTCCTGATTTAGTAGATAAACGTTGCAGATGTGCCCACCAGGAGGGGAAGACAATAGGCTCAGAGCGAAGCCAACAGTTCCTGTTTGGTCGACAGCGGATGATAGGTCCTTAACCAAGCTTAGTCCAGAAGTAGTTTTTTTGATTTGTTCTTCATTTCTATCTGCTGAAAAGGTATAATACCATTCAACAGTACCCGGAGGAATGTTCACAGGGATGCTAATTCGTGACTTCCCACCTTTGAACACGCTATGGCTGCCACTGTTAATATAGAAGTACTGAGGAGCCTGAATACTCTTAGTTACATAGTTTTCAGCGGCCAGGTATTTTTCAGAGACTGTATAGAATGTGGTATCAACTTCCGTACGCCATAATACCTGTGAATTGAAACTGGATAAGCTGTCGTGGCCAGGGGTTCTTAAAATATTGAGCTTACACACCCTTTTAAGGACGTTGGCATTGTAGAGTTTAATTCCATAGATACCGGTTTCTGTTACTGTGAACGTGTGTTTGGACTCCTTTGCTTCGTAATCCTGAAACAACGTATGGTCTGGGTACCTAAAGACTTCTATCTCTTTGAGTTCTTTTCCGCCTTGTACTTCAAGGGATAGGTTTATTTGGTCGCCAGCAGCAAATCCATAGTACTTCGTTTCGTAACTCAGGCCAGGAACTTTGAGTGTTAGATGAGCTACTTGTTTTGGTGAGCTTGTCGCGGAAATAAAATGAAAGAATACAACTAGAATTAAAGGGGCAGAATGTGTCATTGGAAATATAGTTTCTAGTTATAAGTCTCTAAGTGCAGGAAGTGGGGATTTCTTTTTTAAATACAAGAAGTTTGTACGTGGTGACTATTGGTGTCTGTCCAAATAGCCCACCTAGGCAGCCCGTTTGTTGATGTGTAGAGACAGAGTCAATGTTACTTAATACCCAGCCACCCACGGCAGCCTCGTTGATGATTCTCTCATATTCAGAAACGGCTTGACTTTGTCCAGCGCGTCCTACGTTGATGGTAGAAGGCACTTGGACACATTTGTAAGTATATTCTTTCATTTTCAATTATTTGGGCTTGTCAACACCCCCATTTGGTGGTTTGCATCTTAGTATGCGCTTAATTCCATTCCAAACTCCCTGTATGACCCCATACTTGTGTATTGAGGCAATCATGAAACTTGAACAGCTTGGCTCGAAGCGACAGTGACCTCTTACTCGCTTGGGAGCCTTACTCTGGTAAACATGGATGAGCCATATGGCTAATTCTTTTAGCATTGCGAGGAGTAAGTGGACTTTTATGTTTTTTCAGGCCATTAACAATATAGAAATGAAAACGATCGTCGGAATGGTTGCTAGGTAAACTATTGTAACCAAACAACCCCTTGATGTTTTGTTATACATTTTATTATAGGCAGTTTTTTTTGGGTTGGTTATCCATCCCGAACCCTTAGGAGCTTTGACTCCTAAAGAATGCCTGATTTGTCTTTTAACGGATGTCCTTGCAGATATCCTTTTCTTGAAAGATGGTTTCCTGAATCCGAATTTCATGGTGCTTCGTTTTCTGCTGTTAATTCTCTGCACAACCATTTATCAACCCCACCGTGTCCAGAGCAGGCGCCACTACCCTTGGCTTTACTAAAGGTGCCATCTTTGCATTGGCAACCTATTCTTGTTTCTTCACTATAAGCACATTCGTGGCTACCCTGGAAGTAGGGATCACTTGATTGTATAATTTGGGGTGAACAACTGAATATCACCAGGGGGAGAAAAAGGCTTATGTGTTTCATGGAGAAGTGGTACTTAGTCGATGAGACTCAATTCCTTGTTCTATTTGGTTGATAAACTGAAGTTGGTCTGCCCGTTTCATATTGGTTGTATGAAAGTAGATAGTCGCGCCTCCTTTTGATGCAATAGCTAGCGCCGCTTTTCTTGAGAGAAAGTACAGTACCAATAAGAACAGACTGGCTGCTGCCGGAATTGCAAAGGAGTCGTCCCCTTCATTGTACATTAACCAGGCTGCTGCCGCGAAACCAATTATTGCTAGTGCCAGGTAGAATGGTTTACTCCGGTAGCGCAAACTGATTGAACTAATGTTGCCCAGCATAATACTCTCTAAATGGGCTCTTTGCATTGACTTTGCGTAATACCTTAATCGATGTGTGGTAAGTGTGATAAGGCCATTTCCTGATTCGGTAATGATTTGTTCCGAATTGAATAAATAATCATTCATCGCTATGCTCTTTAATATTTATGGTCATATCTCTTGAAGAAATGTACTTGCCGGTAATGTTGGGGTTTCCAGTAAAAACGGCTCCTGAGTCGGTAATGTTAATGATGCTTTGTCCTTGGTGTAAGTCTTTGGAGTGTTGGCCAGCCTGCTCTATATAGTACTGCAGGTATTGAAAAGCAAGACGGAAATAGGGCTCCGATGGTAATATTATATCAACTGGAACCGTGGGTAGGTGCTTTTTTACTTCTTTCACATGTACATTCCACACCGGGCATAATGTGCCTTCATCAGGCTTATTTAGAAGCCACTTAGTTAATGGACTAACTAGTTCGTCTTTAAGCCATTCCTTACCCATAATAATGATTCCCGTTTCGCTGCTCAGTACATCCTTAAGTCCATTTACATTAGTTGCATTCAAAAGAAGAGGAGAAGCCAGATTCAAGTTTTGTTCAGGATATTGCGCACCGTTACATTGTTTACTAACACTCCCCTCTTCTGTATGCTCATAAATACACTTAAATGCACTTTTCTTTTCGTTAAGCCCACGTGGGTTGACAAACTTGCCAATTTGTGCCCAGGCATCACAGAAACCCTGATAATCCCTAAAGCCAATAAAGTCGCACAACTTATTGAGCTTACCTTTTCCCAGGCTTACAGTTTTGTAACCCTTTTCATTAGCGACAGAAACGGGCTTTAATACATGTTCATCCAGGTATTTTACACTGATATTTTCTTCAATTGGCTTATACCTATCGTCAATTTCTTCGTCAAGAGTATCCATTCCCCTTCGGGTGAATGTGGTCTGCTCTCTTGCACAGGCCATGCGAAGAATCACTAGTATATGTTCAACGGGAAATGCGGACATGTTTTTTAATTGTCCGCTAATCAATAACTCATTTACGGGCTTGGAAAGCAAACTTTCCGAAAGGCGTGTTTTTCTTTCCTAAAGACTCAAAGAACCCCTTTTAGTGCCTGTTGAACGGTCTGGGCGTAGGTTTTTCCTATGGGTAATTCTCTGTCGTTTATTACCACATATTTAGAAGTATGGCTTTCAACGTGCCGCAGGTTGATAACAAACGATCTATGAATTCTTATAAAATCATCAAAGTCTGGTGCAAGAGTTTTGATCTCAGTAAAAAGGGTTAACAGACTTTTACTGAATTTATAGACCCTGTCCATAGCGATTAGGGAGCAATAAGCTGAATCGGCTTCAATAAACATCAGGTTACTTAAATACAATCTGCGTTGCAGCCCATCTGCTTTCAAGTAGATGAAATCCTGTTTTGTTTTATCCTCTTTTTTGAACTTATTGTAGCTGGCAATAGCCATCTCTATTGCCCTTGAGAGTGGTAGGCTGCTAATGGGCTTATTGAGAAAGGCACATGGACCGGTTTTTAAAGCACGTTGATACGTTTTGTCGTCAGTAAATTTTGTGAGATATACAATGGGAAGTGTGCATTGTTGGTTGAGCTTGTGGGCAGTTTCTATACCGTCTTTTGAGCCTTTAATGTCAACATCCATTAACACAAGATCCGGTTGTGTTTGACGTGCTATTTCCAGAGCTTCTTCAGCTGATTCTGCGTGACCGGCAACTTTATACCCCATGTCCGTAAGGCACCCAATAATATCTTCTGCAACCAGAAATTCATCTTCTACTACTAATATATCAATGGATGTAGCCATAACCGTTAATTCAAAATTAGCTATTTATGCATCTACATACTCCTTATACTAATTATGAAGGATGTTAAGTTTTACAGCAGGGTTTGGTATAGCTGTATTTTGTTTCTCTTGCTTTCGGCAACCCTGGGGAATGCAAGAGAGGGCTACAATAGTTACTGGGATAGGTCAAGGGAAATTGATAGCTTGTTCAACGCCAAGTCTTTTGTTGAATGCCGGCAATTGAGTCAACAACTATTGCGGCAATCAAAACAACAAAAGCGCTTTAAGAGGGTGGCAGAATGCTGGTACAATATTGGCAGGTCGTTTAGATCCGAAAATATTGACTCAGCCAGTGTATACTATTTTAAGGCCTTGTCAGTTGCAGAAGGCTTGCAGGATGATTCTGTTAAGTTCTTTACTTTGGTGGATTTGGCAATTTTAAACAAAGGCAGATCCTATTTTAGACTGGCATCAGATTATTTTTATCAAGCATTGAAGACTACTACCTGTGCTGAAAGTAATTTTCTAAAATTCAACGTATTCATCAGTTTAGGAAATATACACAGGGAACTTGGGCAGCCAGAGAAGACCTTACAATATTTGAGAAATGCTGAAGGCTATTTCAGGGAGTCCAACGAGCCAGGAAAGTTGGCTGAGTGTATGAATAGTATTGGTAAGGCCATGATAAGTATGGAAGCATATGACTCGGCACTAGTCAAGCTGAATGAGTCATTGAAAATCTATGAGTCATTGAAAAGTAATCATGCGCCAGTGGTTTACTTCAATATTGCCGACGCTTATTATTATAAGGGTGATCTGGAGGAAGCTAAAAGAGTATGGGAGATGATACTAAGGAAGGCGCAAGGCCGGGATCAAGTGGTATATACATGGGGAAAGCTTGCTAACCTGTATTTGGATTTAGAAGAAGCTGAATCCGCAAGCAGGTATATCAGCCTACTGGAGCAAGAAAATGCAAGTAGTTCTTCAAATACCATTTATCTGCTTAAGGATGAGCACGAGTTAAAATTTCGGTTGGCATATTTACTAGGGAATTTCGAGAAGGCATTAGCAGAGAAGGAAGCAGCGTATTACTGGCAACAAGAATCGTTGAATGCTGATGTGAAAAAATCAATAGCCGAATGGGAAACAAAGTTTCAGTTTGATCAAATGCGTGGTTCGCTGGCCAAACAGCGTTTCGAGATAGAGCGCAGTACTTTACAAAACGACTTGTTGAAGCAACAGAATGCCATTTTTGCCATTTCCGCGATCATTTTTCTGTTTGCTGTAGTATTTGCGATTATTTGGGGTTTTAGAGAGCGCAAGTTCAAGCAAGTCAAAGAGAGAATGTTGAGGGAGTTTAACCACAGGGTTAGGAATAACCTGAATGCACTTTCAGGTTTGTTTAGGCTGCAGTTAAAAAAAATGGATCATGGGGTGGCGAGGGTTTCGGTACTGGAAGGGAAGAGTAGGCTTGAAACACTCAATTTATTATACAACCAGCTTGATCCTCAAAATCAGAAGTCCTTTACAGTGAGGTTTGATTTGTACTTACAGGAGTTAGTTATGAACGCCGTGCAAACTCTTGATGTGGAGCAGGTCTTTGATGTATCTCAAAATATGGATGAATTTTTAATGCAGGCTGACAGGGCTACCAATTATGGGCTGATTGTAAACGAGGTAGTAACCAATGCTTGCAAGTATGGAGCCACTCATTCAAACCCTAAACTTAATGTACAATTGAGAGATGGTTGGTTAACCATTCATGATAATGGCAAAGGATTGCCTGATAACTATAGAAGAACCAATGGTAAAACCATGGGGTTTCAGCTAATTAAGGAGTTGGCGAGTCAACTGGAGGCAAACCATGAGTTTTTAAATATGGATGGGCTGAGTTTTAAAATCGAGTTAAAATAAAAGGGGAGGACTAGTCCCCCCCCAAATAGAATTGCTTTTAAGAAACACTATTGAAGAATGAAAATGTCACTTTGGTCAACAGTGAGGTCATAGGTTGAAGTGCTTAGTTGACAATAGCCACTAGCGTCTATCACAAAATAATAGTCGCCCGGTATTACCTGGACTCCAAATTGGCCATTGCTATCAGTGAGTGTAGACCCAACAGAAGAGCCATTTGAATCATAAACAGTTACAGTGGCTCCAGAGATGCCTTGCTGAGAACTGTTACGAACGTCTCCAAGAAATATCGGGTCGTCAATGTCACCACCACAGCAATCAAAAGCCATTTTTACGATTGATGGAGTTTTTGAATCTGATTTTGAATGAGTGTTGGAAATGGTTTGGGTACCTAAAAACAAGGCAATAAGAGGCCATATGAATGAAAATAATCGGTTTTTCATAAGTAGTGATTTGTGCCCTTCTCGTAGGTGAAGTCCTTACAGACCTCTCCCTGGCTTATTTAAAAGCTTGAATGGGCGGTTAATGAAATTTTGGGATGTCGGTTCTGGAACTCAGAAGTATTCCGGAACACTTTTGTGTCCAAAACCTGCTATTCATTCATCGGTATTGCTTTGGGTTCTTAGCTGAAATTCCTGTGCATTTAGGGCCAACCTGGTTGACACTGAGTGCTTATCCAGCCTTATGAACCTGGCAATATTGATGGCCATCGGTCACTTCATCAAGTATCTGCGCTAACTGATCAAGTCGCTTAGTGAAGTGGTGTGACGAACAAATCATGATTCGAATATCTTGTGGGGGAGTTGGATATCCTTCCCGGGAATTCCCCGGGATTTCCCGGGACAGGGCTGTTTGCGATTTCAGAATGCGGAGGGGCTAAACAGGGAGGGGAAATGAATAAAGAGTGTGAGTTTAGAGAATCCAATGAGATTTGCCCTTTGGAGAATAAAACCTATTTTAATTGACTTAATTCTGCCGCATTGCTAAATACCCTCCAATGTTACTTTAGGCATCTTTGATAGAAGTTACGAACTAGTTCTTTAATATTCGTTGAGTGGCCAAGGCGTTATTGTTGGATAGAAAACGTACCAGATATAGACCGGGACTAAGTTGTGATAAGGAGTGACTGCCGAAGGAGGGAAGGTCCGTTCTTTTATAGACAAGCTGACCAGTCATATTGATGACTTCGAGCTGCAGGTTCTCATCAGAATTAAATTGGTGATATAAGAGGTCTTGTACGGGATTGGGCCAAATGCTTCCATTTATAGGCACCTTGTTCTCTGTGCTGCCAGGAATGCGATTAATGTCAAAAGAGTATGAAATATTCCTACCGCCAATTACCACTTCCCTTATTGACGCCATCAAGGAGTAACCATCATAGTGTATACCTTCTAAATACACGTAGGCATTATCAGTACCCAAGGTGTCATAATGAGGAAGAAATGCTTCCTTATACTGCCATTTATCATCCTCAAATTGATACCTATAAATTAAGGTGCGTACATTTTTGCGGACTGGGTCAACATAGAAGGTGTCAAAGTCGGGTCCAGGAGCAAATAAGGTGTTGCCTTCAATTGTTACGTCAAAACCAAAACCATCCTGAACAGCTCCCTGATTTTCAATCTTAGAGTGGCGCTCCCATTGGTCAGTCCCGGAATTGTATCTGTAGGTGATCAACAAGCCTTTCTTACTACTATCGGTTGAACAAGAAGGACAACCTCCCACTACCCACTGCTCAGTCGCGTCAAATGACCAGTGCCAAGAAGTAGTGTCGTAGGGAATTCCCAGGTCAGTTTTTTGCGAATGCAAATTTGTTCCAGTAGAAGTGATTTTGAAATGCTTCAAATCGAACTTCCTAATGGTGTTCAGGTGTATCCAGTCTCCAGCCAATACAGCATGTGGCATCAATGCATTGTACTTTACAGGGAATGAGATTGAACTGTGATCTTTTAATTTGTTATTGTTATAGGTGAGGACTACAAGAGTAAAGTGTGGCACTCCATTGACCTTTTCTGATTTTATGTAGGCTATGTATTTGCCACTGATCATAGGCGACATGAACTGCTTCCCCTCAATGCTATCTTTACGGACCAACCGGTCATTCACTATTTGGAAGAGATGTAGAAATGAAGTGCCATCATTTCTATCTGTCACAATCGAAACTACATGATCTTCATGCATGCTACATTGGGCCCCGCTCTCTCTGTTGACCTGAATGTGGGGCAGAAAGGCTCTGTCAGACTCTTGCCATTGAGTACCAGTCTGTTTGTAGAGACGAAGTCCTCCACCTATGAAAACACTATGATTTCTATGAAAAGCAAGTTTATAGGGTATGCCAAGGTAGTCGCCCCCATATGATTCAAATAGCTTGTGGGGCAGCTCAGTTTGTGCCATAGAGGTGACTGGAATTGCAATGAGCCAAATGAGGAAAATGAGTCCTGTGTTTTTCATAGCTAAGAAATTTTAAGCAAGATAATAGATCTCGCTTTGCAATTGAAAATGGGTGATAGCCAAACAAAGGGTAAGAGACAAGGGTAAATAGATATCAGAACTATTATCAAACGCGAATCCAAAATTTAAAAAGCAGGTCAAAAAAAGCCCCCTGACATATCATCAGGGGGCTTTTTTAAGTAATGGGGTGAACAGTTAAAGTACTATCTGGCTATTACGAACCTTTTTACGATGTGCTGTCCGTTGGTTGTGGTAATAGCTATCTGGTAGATACCCGATCGGAGTCCATCCAGACTGGTTTGTACCTGTACATCCTGCGTTGCAGGTACCAATCCGGTGTAGACGGTTTCAAGGGTTTTACCGGTCATGTC